>VMHT01023026.1_pt1 | contig 23180 bp, 14 predicted proteins | sample 4693611 | NCBI WGS metagenome assembly VMHT01 (sample SAMN12280063, study PRJNA550983) | marine metagenome | isolation source: seawater sampled from same location over 5 years 0.02-0.2 micron viral filtrate | place: USA: collected off the coast of southern California halfway between the port... ...
CACTGAATAAGCGATTGTATATTGCTCACTTCCTGAATCCGTAATTTTCCTTTTTTCTTCAAGAAAACGATTTAGATAGTAGCCCGTCGTATCGTTCTCAAGAGCTCTAATCGACCTCTTACTGAATGGTGGCTTTAACGACTTTTTGAAGGATGAATACCACGCTTGCTCGGCAGTAACGTCGTCAACCTCAGGCAAGCCATGCTTTTTTGCATAAAGTTCCATTCTTTTTTCGAGTTCAGGCAAGTTTGCTTCTGGTATCCCAGCCTGCTCTAAATAAGCGTCTACCATGAAGTTTGGACCGAAACACCTGTTTGAAATAGGCAGGCCTAGTTTTTTACAAGCGACTCTAAAAGCCTTCCAAAGCCGACTGCGTTCATCGCTTGTCTGCTTTGCTTCCGTTGGCTTCCCGACTGCCATATTAATACAGCCATAGATGGCTGACGTATTAGCACCTAAACTTTTTCTTATTGAAGTTGATAGATAAGTAACGAAAAGAGCTGGTGCATGTCTTAGACCTCTTTCAAATTTTTGAATATGCCCTCCATACTTAGTGATACTTTTTTCGACGAAGTGCATTTCTTCGGTAATCAATATCTCATCGATTAGCCCAACGTAAGGTACATCAGAATTTTCAATAGCTGATTTAACTTTGCTCTCATAGCTAGCAAAGGGGCTTAGGTCACTCATGTATGACTCTCCATATCTTAAATCTTATTTTGCTCGCACACGCAGTGTTGCAAACTTCATTTCCATCTTTTCAGTTGTTTTTATTAATTTTATATCTGCTAGTGAACTACCCTATACTCATCACCAATCCATGAAAACAGTCACAAACATTTAACATCCTATCTCTATCAGGCAATACTGACAGAATTTTGTAAAGTGCGTAGAGCCTATGTATCAGTTAGGGCAATTCGCATGAGGATCGTTGTATCACGAGAAGTTACGCTTAATAACCTTCATCATCTCTGATATCGCTTCATCTCCAGTGGCGACTTTCACGAGTCCACCGTCCTGTTCTTTCTCACTCTCCGACATCGGCATATTTTTGAAAGGCGCGTTGTCGAACAGAAAGAGATAATTGTCGCCCTGGATCATATTGCAGTTTGCACATGTATTTGCCCAGTATGAGCCGCCGTACTTTTTAGAATTGCGATATTTGATAGTCTTTGGCCTCGGGTGCGGAGGCTCTTGTTCGCAAAATGGCACGCCCTTCCACCAAAATACCGGCACAACTTCCTTGCACCTAAAGCAGGTGTCAACGTCGGCGACGTAGTTTGCTAAAGATGCGTTTTTTATAGGGGTATAGAGAGTGCTATCGATATTCCACCTATTAGCTACAGATTGAACAAGCTTTATGTGACTTCTGCACCCCGAACAAAATGACGGTTTAAGTTTACTTTGGGTCGGCTTCCAAAGATGTGGGTCGTTTATAACGTCTTCTGCTTTCAATTCTATCCACGGTATGGGCAAATCTGTTGCTTTTTCACCATCCACTTCATGAGTATGCAGAATTTCAACACCAAGCGAAGTGCCTCCACTTCGATATCCAACAACATCACAAACATAACTTGCGACCGCAACTTCCTGTGCGGCACTGGTGAAGGTTCCAAAAGGCAGAGTGGTATTGAATTGAACACCACACTGATAACAGTCGCTTTGAAGAGTAATTTCTATCTGCGACAGTGAATTTGAGCGTATGGCAGATTCTATAAGCTTCTTAGCCGTGATGTGTAGGATAGACTCTTGACTACAATTTGATGACGACGGGTGCGCAAAGTGCTTTACCTTTACTTCACCTGCTCGTCGTACTAACTGCGAATTACAGTTAGGGCAAAAGTAGGTTTTATTCTTCTGTGCTTTGGCTGCAGTAACTAACTGGCCAGAATTTTCCAGTCCATAGGGTACTTTTAAGCTTTCCATTTTTCGCTCAGCATTTTCTACAATTGAGTTTTATGTTCACGTCGTTCGTGACTAAGTGAGAAATCACGGCGAAAAGCTCAAAGAAGGCGCTCCGACTCATCAATCGTATCGTAAATAAAATTTTTTGGTTTTTGTTTTGAATATTCAGAATCATCATGGATAAACCAACTACCGGTGCTAGCTGATTGGCTTACACTCCTTATACCAACGCTTTTCATTTTTTCAGCAAGTTCTTGAGGGATACGATTGCTCCACACATTAACCGAATTTTGTCCAAACCGTTTCCTCAGTTCAGGGAGAATATCCTTGCACTCATTAATAATCGCATCTCTATTTTTTAATTTACTTTCCATACTGTTAGCTCTTATAGAGCTCCTCCCTATTTTTTCTACCTTGAGTTTCAATTTTGCTGATGTTTGCGGGCTCTAGTGATTCAATATGTTGTTGAATGCATGCACCGATATCATAGTGATCATGAGACAAGCCGTAAGCAACGGAGTAGCGATGGTAATCTTCATCCAAGTTAAAGTCGCTCATCAACCTGTCTGGTTTAGGAATTTGGACAATTTCAGTAGGATAATCTCGGTGTATTGGTTCCATCGCTTCACTGTACAAGTATTCTGAACTTCCCCCACCACAAACAAATATCACTATATCTTCTGACATTTTGCTCGGTGGCACGTCCAGCGCTTTAACCCTAGTCGCGTATGAATCGTTTACTTTTACCCTAAAAGGTTCATCAACGCTTGTTAACTTGTTTAAAGTGGTTTTTAGCGAATTGGCTAATGTACCTGGGGTCGTAAATTTGTAGGTTGCTACATTTTTCGCAGCCTTAATGTGTGAGCCGCGATGCTTACTCAAGAAATCAGCACCTAAGGTTTTAACACTTCTGTCATGCACTCTAAACAGCCAATCACCAGAATCCTCTTTTACAGTAAATAAGGAAACATCCAGTGTACCGGCTCCAACATCTGCAATAAGGTGTGAGTGCATGCGACGTCTAGGCGAACGCACATACCCGGTAATTTGAGCTACGAACTCGGGAAAACAGTTGATTCGTTCATCATCGAAATACGCATATTCAGGAACATACTTTCCACTTATCGAACGGAATAAAACAATAGCCGCCTGATACGAAACGACTTCGCAATAACTCAGAGCCCATGCAGCCTTAATGAGTCTGCAGTATTCAGCCTTCAATCGCTCATCTTCATATGATTGGGTAGGTAGCCCTGTATTTACAAACCAGTCAGGGCTCAAGTCAGTAAGGTGAGATGTTAAATACCACTGCCTGCATTCAATAAATATCAGCGCAAGAAATGCTATTACCAAACCGTAGTCTTTTTCTGCTGCGCTTTTGGTAAGAATGGGGAGTTTTAAATCTGTGTATAAAGTGTACCCAGTCTTCTGACGAAGTGAACACCTTCCATTAGAAGCGATAAAAATAGACGAGGGTTGTAATCCGTCAGTCGGGGATAGCTTTAATACGTAAGACGTGCCTTCAACGCCTATTACAACTTTTGTGAAAGCGGTACCAAAGTCTAGCCCAATAAAGAAGTCAGCGCTTCTTCCTGTAGCTTTTTCGCAAGTGGCCCAATTCACTGATTCTATGCTCGCCTCGTTACTTTCAAAGCGCTCTAAGCCATTTCTATCAGGCTTATGTAGTTCACTAAATTCAGCGACTTCAATTTTCTTAGGTGTGACCTTTAAACCGGTATCAGACTTAACTGTAGAGACAGCAGGGCAGATCAGATCAAGAGGCTCGTCTTTGTATTGCGCCTTTTGCTTTTTCCTTTTTGCATGCTGCTTCCTGCGTCGTGCTCGTTTATTGGGCTCTTTGGTGCTGATGCGGCTAGCTTTATCTTTGTTTTTAACTACGTTAGCTTCATTTGAAGAATCCAACGTTTTCTGCTTCTTGACTTTAACCTCAACACTATCTTTTTTGACACTTGGAAACACACCGCTTTTTTTCCACTCTTCCAGGTCATCTTGCCATGTCTTTTTCATGTTACTTCCTTGTATAACTGTAAAACTAATTTTCTAAATCACTTTCAGCGCTATGTGGCACACATCTTCATGGTATTTTTTCAATGACTTATTCGCCCCTAATTCAGAGAGTCGTTTGTCGTATCTCTCTTGCGCCTTTTTAATACGACCTTCAGTCGCTTTGACTAGCCCTTTACGGTCATTGAACTCATGCCGCCAAAGCACTTCCTTTAGGCTGGCAATCTGTCTTTCAAAATGTTTTTTAGCGGTGGTAATCTGTAAGTTAACTCTGTCTTCGTTCTCTGCGGTTTTAGCGTTTTTTTCACGTTCAAAATCGTCTTCCAGTAACTCATCGCATAAGTCAAAAGCCTGTTGGAAATGCGCAACATCAATTTCAGCTCTTGCTTCTAGCCATTCTTTACCTTTAAAACGCAGTAAGTTGGTAATTTCTTGGGATTGTTCTGGGTTAAGTAGCTCTTCGTTACCAACCCTGACTATTCTAGAAACTAAAGACTCTTCAATTCGTAACCCTTCAAAATTGAAACGCTTTATCGAAGCAACATACTCACCTACCGGTATTCCAGGTAGCTCTTCAGCATCAACACGAAGCGCAACTAAGGGCACAAACGATTCTTTAAGCTCTTTAAGTTTGAAGCTGATAAATTGAATAAAGGGATGAGTTTGGTTAATACCTTCTTTTTTGCCCGAAGGTGCTACTACGTTGTTGTTAAAAACGCAGGTGACCACGTGGCCACTACTTAAGTTTGTTAAACCATGTAATTTGCGTTTTTGAATAAACAGCTCTAGTTCTGCACTGACATCACCAGGTAACTTAATTTTGTATTCGTTGGTGTTCTCGTCTTCGCAGATAAACTGAAAGCCCTTTACATGCTTTTCCAAGTAGTCCTTAACGTAAATGACAAGGTCTGCCTCGGTGATCCGCTTACTAAATTCATGTGCAGCCTTCACTGTATTTAATATATGACCACTATGTGCAATAAGATTCGAAGCCTGTTCTTCCAATGCATTTTCTTCAGCGCGAAGCCTTTCAATAGCTTGTGAGGTCTGCTCTATCCTCGCCTCCTCTTGCTCAGGCGTTAACTTAAATGAGAAGAGTTCTCTGGTTAGCTGGGAAATCTGTTCACCCAGTATTGCTTCCATATCACCAAGGGCTCGTTGAAAGATATCGAGCCGCTGAAACAGCCGTTCATATATTCTTTGGTCAATGGTATTGTCGTAGCAAAAGTTGAATATCTTTATCTTTTCTGCTTTTTGCCCATGACGGTCAATACGACCAATTCGCTGCTCTATCTTCATGGGGTTCCACGGTAAATCGTAGTTGATCAACACTTGGCAAAACTGAAGATCGACACCTTCACTGGCAACCTCAGAGGCGAGTAAAATCTTACACTCAGGGTTCTCTTTAAAACGATTTAAAATGCTTTGCTTCGATTCTTTCATTCCCCCCATTAAAACTTCATTGCAAAAACCTAACTCGCTCAATCGATCTGAAAGATACCTAAGAGTTTCTCGGAAGTAAGAAAAAACGATAATTTTTTCAGATGGAAAATCTTGAAAATACTTCGACACAACGCTTAAAAAGCCATCAAACTTACTGTCATTATCGCGAAGTAACTTTGAATCCACCTCTGGCAACACTTCTTCAATAATCGTTTCTAACAAGGTGCCACGTTCTTCTTCCTCTACCTCAATACCTAAGTCTTCGTACGCAGACTCTTTGAAAGACATCGAACGTTTTTGCCAAGATCTTACAGCTGCATACATTGAGCTAGATAATTGTCGTTGAGGTGTGGCAAGCAAGAAGCCTTCACTGATATCTAAATCTTGCGCGTGCTGCCTTACAACATTAGTCACTTTCAAATACAGGTCTTGCTCCTGCTCGGTCATGTCAATTTGTGGGGCTACGGCTTCGCGAATAACCCTAAGTTCTTTTACATCTCTTTTTCTTGTTCTAGTCACTACCTTTGATAAGAGATTACAACGCTCAATTTTGTCAGCAAGTCTAATGCGCTCAGCATCGTCTAATGCATCTTCATTTACCTTTTCACTTAACAAATTTGCTAACTGCTGACTTTCACTTAGCAACGGATCAAATTGCGCGCCCATCAGAATTTCTTGTGTCTCGCGCCATGGCTTACGCCTATCTAATATTGTATTACGAGCTCGAATAAGAGGCTCATTAGCGTCTAACACTGCTGGGAATATATTTTCATCGCTAAAGGTGTCTTCATCTGCGATGTTCAGAAGATGATAAAGATCGTTGCTATGTAAATTTATGGGCGTAGCGGAAAGCAAAATTAACTTGTCACTCACATCCCTAAGTAGCCGCCCTAGCTTGGCGGTCGCACTTTCAGGGTTTCGCATTTTATGGGCTTCATCAAAAATGACTAAATCGATAAGAGGCTCTTCACCGCTCATTGTTTCCAGTAATGTCGAAAGCTTGTTTGCGCCCCTTTCAACGCCCTGTGCTTTACCCGTTGCGCGAGGAGGACGAATACCATCGTAGCTACACACAATCGCCTGGCCAGGTGGTATCGAATGTCTGTCTCTTGAGAGTTCTTTTGCTAACTCATCAGCGTTTAATAGTTTAGCCTCTATGCCGAAACGGTACGCTAGCTCATCTTTCCACTTTTCGCGTAGCATGGCAGGGCAAACAATCAGAAGTCGCCGTGTGTCATACCTTGCCCTAAGCTCGGTCCATATCAAACCAGCCTCTATGGTCTTACCCAACCCCACTTCGTCAGCAATCAAAATACCTTTTGATGGAGAGTCTAGAAACGACAAAACAGGTTTATACTGGTAAGCATAAAACTCCGTATTCGTTGTATTCATGGAATAGATAAGATTTGCCAGCTTGCCTGACAATTGAATAGAGGTAAGGTTTCTGCGGTAATCAGCTAACCTGCCAAATTGCTTTTTTTCAAGCATGGACACGGTATTATTAGTAGTACTATCCAGTAGTTCAAGCGCTTCTTCGCGTAACCACGTTGGTGAATCAGGAAAGTGCACAAAGTGCATTTTAACACCACGCCTATCACGTGTTTGGCCAGAGAGAATACCCTCCCGGCCAGGATCGCTAATCAATCGAACCTGGACGCCGGCTTCAAATCCATTTGACATGCTAAACCTCAGATTTACTTAACCTATTAGATATTCTTGCACAGTAAACAAGATTATACCGTGCGGTCAACTTTGCAAGCACCTTATAGTTCTATTTACTTATTTTTCGATAAGAAATTTAAAGGAACGAGTCTATGGTTAATCGCTAGCCAATCATTCACACTTTTTAGTAGTTCATGAGAGGGCGTGATATATTATCGTGTTATAAAAACAATACGCTAAACATTCATCTTCTTGTTATCAAAGGCTTCAATGAACAAGGCTAAAAAAGACACGACTTACAAAATCGGTTTCGCGCGCCCGGCATTAATTCTTGAAACTGTACTCGTTGCCCAAGCATTTAGAGAATTAAACGATTGGTCAGCCGTAAAGCTGGCTGTAAGCAAAGATAATCTGTTACAAACGAGAACCGTTCGTTCAGGAGAAATTGCTTATGCTGAAATATACAAACGCCTTTCGCTGCTGAATGAAACGCAAATAGAAGTACTAGCCGATGACTACCCTCAAGACGTAAGGCAGCTCATTTGGATTGCTTTATGTAAACAATACCCATTCATAGGGGAGTTTACGTTAGAAGTGCTTGTGCCTGCACACAACGCAGGAAGAAATGAGGTAGGTCACGATGACTACGGCTATTTTTTTAACTCAAAGGCAGAATGGCATCCCGAGTTAGACAGTGTTTCTGACAAAACAAGGTCAAACGCAAGACAGGCGCTATTTCAAATGATGAGACAGTGCCATTTACTTACCGACACAAACCAGCTTATTCCTCAAATGATTACACCTGCTGTACAAAATTGCTCTTCTGATTATGAGCTATCCCTAATACCAGGAGCCATTAGATTATGAGTCAGGCCATGCCGTCCAAACCTCAACAAAACACAGTAACTGCGCAAAATTTAGCAGATTGTCAAACCCATTTATTGAAGGTAGTTTCGAGCGACGCGTTTTTAAACAATGAAGGTCTGAACAACGAAGTGCCGTTTCACATTTGCCCGTTTGACCCCGCTATAGGTGTTGATATGGGTCATGCGATAAAACAGCTTAAAAATGAGTTAGCTGATAAAGCAAAAGCTGTACTTGATATTAATCTATATGATCTAGTTTTTGAGATATTAAAAGATGAAGGCGATTGGGAGTGGCTGGTTGATAACGAAACCACCCTTTCAAGAGAAGAATTAAAAGAAGAACTTCAAGGTATTCTCGACGTGGAAAGCGTGCTTATCCCCGCTATTGTTCAAAAAATGGCATCAACGAAACACGACGTCATCTTTATTACTGGCGTAGGAGAAGTATTTCCCTATATACGTTCACACAACATTCTTAATAATTTACAAAAGGTTGCTAAAAAGCAGCCAACATTGATGTTTTTTCCTGGTATGTATCAACACTCATTATCGTCAGGTGCGTCTTTGCGCTTATTCGACAAACTTACTGACGACAAATATTACCGCGCGTTTAACATCCTCGACCGAGCAAGCTAAGTTTTTAACAAGGAGTAATTTATGCTGCTGGAACAGCTATTCAAAAAGCCTGTTGACCGTCCTATTGAAGGCGTTATCAAAGCCGACGACGATGTAAGCTTATACCTAGAACTTGACGAATACGTTATTACAAATGAAGTAGCTAAGCGACTTGACGCATTTTTCGATGCTTACCTTAACTACAGCAATGCTAATGGAGTTTGGATTTCCGGTTTTTTTGGTTCTGGTAAATCGCATTTGCTTAAAATGCTTGCCTTGCTGCTAGAAAACAAACCTATTGAAGGTACCTACTACCCACTTGACCTATTCTTAGAAAAGCCACCTTTTAACGATGAAGGAATGCAACGCGAAGATCTTAAACGAGCAGTAGCCATTCCCTCAGAAAGCGTTCTTTTTAATATAGACCAAAAGTCTGACGTTATCTCCAAAGACCAGCTTGATGCGCTAATTGCCGTGTTTGTAAAAGTGTTTGATGAACACTGCGGCTATTACGGCAAGCACCCCTACATTGCACAGTTTGAACGCGAGCTTGATACAGACGGTCAGTTTGAAGCATTTAAAGAAGCTTTCCAAAAATTAGCAGGTCGAGATTGGAATACGGGTAGACGTCGTGCGAAGCAGATGGCAAAACATATCGATGCAGCTTATACAGAAATAACCGATACCCCTGTAACCGATATTTTAGACAAGTACCGTGATGACTATCGCCTCTCGATAGAAGACTTCGCTGAACAAGTTAACGCGTATGTAGACTCAAAAGGTGAAGATTTCCGCCTAAACTTTTTTGTTGATGAAGTTGGTCAATATGTAGCTGAAAACAGAAAGCTCATGACCAACCTTCAAACGGTAGCCGAGTCACTTGCAACAAAGTGCCGGGGCCGTTCGTGGGTAATTGTTACCGCACAAGAAGAAATGGATTCGGTAATTGGCGAAGTTGACCCGCAAAAAGGCATGGACTTTTCGCGTATACAAGACCGTTTTAAAAACCGCATGAAGCTAAACAGCCAAGATGTGGCTGAAGTTATTCAAATGCGTCTTCTTGCCAAAAAGAATGAGTGTATTAATACACTTTCAGATTTGTATCATGAGCAAGAGAACAACTTCAAAACGCTATTTGATTTTGCTGACGGCTCTACGTCTTATCCTAATTTCAAAGACCGTGAGCATTTCATTAATAGCTATCCTTACATCCCTTATCAGTTCACGTTGTTTCAATCTGCAATTCAAAGCCTATCTCGCCATAGTGCGTTCGAAGGTAAACACAGCTCGGTAGGTGAGCGTTCCATGTTGGGGGTATTCCAGCAGGTTGCTATTCATTTAAAAGATCATGAAGTGGGAGACATTGCTACTTTCGACCTGATGTTCGAAGGTATTAGTACAGCCCTTAAAGGCTCGATTCAATCATCTATTTTACTTGCTAAAAATACGCTTTCGAACAAATTTGCACTGCGCGTGCTGAAAGCCCTCTTCCTGGTTAAATACGTTAAAGAATTTAAACCAACAGTGCGCAACATTTGCGTATTGATGCAGGGAAGTTTTGATACCTCTATTACTGAGTTAAAGGAAAACGTAGAAGAAGCCCTGGCGCTGCTTGAAAGCCAAACATTGATACAGCGAAATGGTGACCTGTATGAATACCTAACAGACGAAGAACAAGACGTTGAAGCCGAGATAAAAAGCACAGAAGTCGACACGCAAGCGGTAGCTGCCGAGCTTGAAAAGCTAGTGTTTGATAGCGTAATTAAAGCAAGAAAAATTCGCTGGGATGAAAGCGCGCAAGATTACCCTTACACACGCAAGCTGGATGATCAGCAAATTGGCAGAGAACACGAACTCGCAATAAACGTTATCACTTCGTTTCATGACCATAGAGATGCATTTGAAAAGCATAAAACAGACACGGTTTATAACGATGAATTGCGTGTAGTTATGCCCGAAAATGATCGCTTAATTCGCGACTTAATGCTTTATAAGCAAACTGAAAAATACGTTTCGCACGAAGTCCGCTCAACCCAGCAAGATACCAAAAAGAGAATCTTGGCAGAGAAGAGTTCGTTAAACGGCGAACGCTATACCCAGTTAAAAGCGCTTGTCTCTTCACTAATGGGTAAAGCAACCTTCTTTGTTGGGGGCAGGGAAATAGAATTAGCCGGCGATGACGGTCAAACTAAAACGCAACGAGCGTTTATCGAGTTGGTTAAACAAACCTACCCCAACCTTAAGATGCTGCGCGGAAAGCAATATCAAGAAAGTGAGGTAGCAACCATTCTTACCCAAGCTCAGCAAGGCCTATTGGGTGAGGAGGATACACTTCCTGAACCGCAGCTAGAGATGTTTTCGTTTATTCAAAGTAATCACCGCGGCGGCATGCGCACCACGGTTAAAATGCTGCTGGAAAAATTTGAGCGCAAACCCTTTGGTTGGTCTTACGCAGCGGTACTAGGCACACTGGCTTATTTATGCGCGAAAGGCAAAGTAGAAGTAAGAGAGTCTACGAACCTTCTGGAAGATGAAGCGTTGGCCCGCGCACTAATAAACTCTAATAACCACCCTAGCCTATTGCTAGACCCCCAAGTGGAGTTTACGACAGGGCAAACCAAGAAACTGAAAGGTTTTTACAGCGATTATTTTGACAAAGTAGCACATACTACCGAAGCAAAAGCACTGGCTAAGGAAACGCAAGTAGCGTTTGCCAAACAAAAAGAAGAGTTAGAGCGCCTTAGTATTCAAGTTGATAAATATCCCTTCCTTCGTGCACTAAACGATGTGATAGCCGACCTAAGCGAACTGGCTGATAAACCGTATCAGTGGTTTGTTACCGAGCTTGTACGCGATGAAGATAAGTGGCTAGACGATTATAAAGACGAGCTAATCGACCCAATTGTTCGCTTTATGAAAGGCGGCAATAAAGACAAATTAGACCAAGCACGTCAACTAATAACAGAACATAGCGCCGACTTAAGCTATGTACAGGCTAGCGAACAACACGCAATAGAATCCGCGTTGGTTGACCCTAAAATTTACAAGGGCAATGCAATTCAAGTGCTTGTGAAAAACATGCAGTCATTACAAGCTAAGCTTGATGAAGCCATTTCGCAAGAGAGAGCGACTGCCATAGATAAGATTACTGCGCTTGAAGATAAAGTGCATCAGTACGATGGCTACTTATCACTTAACGACGAGCAGCAATCGAAGGTTTCTGAACAGTTTGAGCAAGCACGCCAACGAATTGAAGGTGTAACGCAAATTGCAGTTATTCGCGATAACGCCAGAAACTTTGAAGAGCAACAGTACAGTAACCTTCTTCAACAAATTTCCGACTGGAACGAGCCGGCTCCTGAGCCAACGCCGCCAGCACCGGGCCCGAATGATGATAACGGTGGTGCTGGAAATGGCGAGAACGGAGACGGTAGCGGCGAGAATGCACCAGATAGTAAACGTCCACCTGCCCCAACTCCTCCAAAACCTAAAGCAGAGATTGTGGGGGCGACAGAGTTGACAGTTAGCTTCAACAAGCCACTACTTGAAAACGAAGATGATATCACTGCCTATATCAATAGCTACAAACAAGCATTGATAGACACCGTGAAACAAGGGAAGAAGGTACGCGTATAATGGACACATCAATTCTTAAAAAATTTGCACAAACCGCACGGCTTAACCTCATTGAGCAAGTTAGCAGTAAACTGGGCTTTGTACTAAAAGCAGATAGCAGTGCGCGGCGCGAGTCCCCCTCGGTAGTTGCTGATTTAGAAAAAGCCATAACCGAGCAAGGCGAAGAAAACCTTATCGATCAGGTAGCCTATACCTGGTTTAATAGGTTCTGTGCACTTCGCTTTATGGATGTTAATGGTTATAACCGCGTGGGCGTAGTATCGCCACTTGAAGGCCAAATACAACCTGAAATATTAGCCGAAGCAAAATCTGGCGTTATTGACGACACGCAGTTCAACCAGCAAACCATCGACATAGTACAAGGGCTACTTAGCGGTGCTATACCCAGCCCTGATGGCCAAAGCGAAGCATACCGCCAACTCATCGTTGGCACCTGTAATGCGCTTTACAAACGCATGCCCTACATGTTTGAGCGTATTCAAGACTACACTGAACTGTTAATGCCCGATGACTTGTTGTCAGAGAATTCTGTTATCACGAAAATGCGTGCAGCCATGACGAAAGATGCCTGTCAGGACGTAGAAGTGATTGGCTGGCTATATCAATTCTATATTTCGGAAAAGAAAGACGCGGTATTTGCAGCACTCAAGAAAAACAAAAAAATTACGGCTGAAAACATTCCAGCCGCTACGCAGCTTTTTACGCCGCATTGGATAGTACGTTATTTGGTTGAAAATTCGCTAGGCCGCTTGTGGATGCTAAATCGCCCTAACTCCAAGCTTACCGAGCAAATGGATTATTACATTGCACCAGAAGAGCCAGAAACCGATTTTTTAAAAGTAACCAGCCCAGAAGAGTTAAAAATAGCCGACCCAGCGGTAGGCTCAGGCCACATGCTGACCTATGCGTTTGACCTGCTATACGCCATATATGAAGAAGAAGGTTACGACCCTAACGAAATACCCGCACTCATTTTAGAGAAGAACCTTTACGGTATTGAAATTGATTACCGCGCGGGTGCACTGGCTGCTTTCGCATTGGAAATGAAAGCGGCAGAAAAGTTGACGCTTCGCCGATTCCTCAAATTAGCAGCAAGACCCAACATCTGCGTACTTGAAGACGTAACCTTCACAGATGATGAAATGGACGATGTTATTTCTATTGTTGGGCAAGACCTTTACACCGAAGACCTGCGGGAAACATTAACTCAATTCGAACAAGCAAAGAATTTCGGCTCATTGATTGTGCCTAAGCTAAGAGACCCTGCTGAAACTGCGAGGTTAGTTGAGTCTAAAGATCTTGCTAGTGATATGTTCTTACATGAAGTGCATCAGCGTATTGTGAAAGTGCTGCGCATGGCTGAATACCTGTCTCCAAAGTATCATGTCGTTGTAGCTAATCCACCGTATCTTGGTGGTAAAGGAATGGATTGGCACCTAAGTGTTTTTGCCAAAGAGAACTACCCAGACAGTAAGAGTGACCTCTTTGCGATGTTCATTGAACGCGGACTGCACTTAATTCCAAAGTTAGGTTACAGCGCAATGGTCACGATGCAATCGTGGATGTTCCTTTCATCTTACGAAAAATTACGTGTTAAACTAGAAACCACCGCATCAATAGATTGTTTGGTTCACATGGCAAATATGGTCATGGGAATAGCATTTGGTACCAGTGGTGCAGTTTGGCAGAGAGGCGGTAGTTCCACCAAGCGCGGTGGTTATTGTTACGTAGAGTATGACAACATAAATGACGCCGGACGCCCAATAAAGTTTCCGCCGGAAAATGATAGGAATGCAAAAGCTCCAAATGGTCGCTTATACCGGGCATCTAGCGAGGATTTCGGGAAGATTCCCGGAGGCCCGGTGGCTTACTGGCTAAGCACTACCTATATAGCGGCATTTTCTGAATTGAAGAGGATCGGAGATATAGCCAAACCACGTCAAGGGATGTCAACAAATGACAACAACCGCTTTTTACGACGTTGGTTTGAAGTGTCCAGAAACAAATTTGGTCCAGGTTATAATTCTATAGAGGATGCCCTTGAAGGTGGTGAAAAATGGCTACCATATAACAAGGGAGGTGAGTTTCGTAGATGGTTCGGTAATTGTGAGTATGCAGTTAATTGGGAAAATAATGGTGAGGAAATAAAATATTGGCTAGTGAATAATCCACAAGACTCGAAGACTACTCATTGGTCGCGTCGGATTATTAACTCAGAATTTTATTTCAGGGAAGGTATAACATGGTCCTTCGTCACATCCGGTAGCTTCGGTGTTAGATATACAAAGAAGGGTTTTTTATTTGATGTAGGTGGCTCCAGTGTTTTCCCCGAAAGCGAAAAAACATTTCCTATGCTTGGTTGTTTAGCATCTAAAACGGCGCAAGATTTCTTAGGTGCAGTGAACCCAACGTTGAACTTTCAAGCGGGTAACATAGCTTCAATCCCTTTCCCAGAAGAAAAGTTGGATGAAAACAAGCAACAACAAGTCATAAAGCGCCTAATTGAGCTAAGTCGCATTGACTGGGACACCTACGAAACCTCCTGGGACTTCTCTAGGCTTCAATTGTTAGTGAATCAGCGAACTAACAAGAATTTCTCGGACACCTACGACGAAATCCATACTCAATGGCAATTGATGACGGATGAAATGCAGCGGCTCGAGGAAGAAAACAACCGCATCTTTATCGAAGCTTATGGCCTTCAAGACGAGCTAACACCTGAAGTCCCCATCGAAGAAATCACTCTCACCTGCAACCCAGCCTACCGCTACGGTACCAAAATTTCTGAAGAAGAACGCGAAGTTAGATTGAAATCCGACACCATGCGCGAGTTCTTGTCTTACGCCGTGGGCTGTATGTTTGGCCGTTATTCATTGGATGAGCCTGGCTTAAATCTCGCCAACCAAGGCGAAACGCTAGCGGATTATTTAGAGCGGGTGCCAGAGCCCACATTTATTCCGGATGAAGATAATGTAATCCCATTGATTGATTTCGAGGGTGACTGGTTTGAGGATGATATTACCGAACGTTTTAAGCAGTTTTTAAAAGTAACCTTTGGTGAAGAACATTACCAAGAAAACGTTGCCTTTATTGAAGATGCATTGGGTAAAAGTATTAAGAAGTTCTTTGTTAAAGACTTTTATGCCGACCATGTAAAACGTTATAAAAAGCGCCCTATTTATTGGTTATTTTCTAGCCCAAAAGGCACGTTTAATGCGCTAATTTACATGCATCGTTATACGCCTTCTACAGTAAGTGTGGTTTTAAATGAATATTTGCGGGAATTCCGCACCAAGTTAGAAGCACGCCGTGACAACTGCGAGCAAATAACCATAAGCGCTAGCGCATCTCAAAAAGAAAAAACCCAGGCACTTAAATTGAAGGACAAGCTGACAAAAGCGATTGAAGAAGTTAATGACTACGAGCGCGAAATTCTCTATCCACTCGCGGGACAAAACATCAGCATCGACTTAGATGATGGTGTTAAACACAATTACCCGCTATTTGGAAAAGCGCTTAAGAAAGTCACCGGATTAAGTTAATGACACAGAATCGGATACAACAAGCGCTTGCGCGTTATTTTGAGCGTCACCGCATCGTATTTTGGTACGACGACAACAGTGAATTTGCTGATGAGTTCGAGCAGCTCAACATCGTGGGCGTCGAAAAAATAAAAATCGACGCCAACGAGTTTACGGTTAAACACAAGCTGCTGCGTGAAGAGCCAAAACAGCATTTCCTGTTATACAGACAAGGTAAAGAGCCTGAGCACATCAATAACTGGCTTTTAGATGTACAGTTGTGCAGCGGTGTATTTCGTACCGACCAATCGGCTATTTGGCTAGATGAGTTGGGGCTACCACCCGAATTTGCCGATATAGTTACACAGCATGCGGCATTTTTTGAAGGTGGTCGTGCACCTAAAAAGGCAGAAGCGCGCAAGCAAAAACTACAAGCACTGCTGAAACCAGATGATTTGAAACAACAGGTTAGATTAAAGATGCTAGCCGTGTGTGCCGATTTACATCAGTTGGCCGACGTTCGGTTGGATGTAATTTGTGAGAATCTCTTTGAAGAGTTAGTTGAAGATTCACAACCACGCATTGCGTTAATAGAGCAATGCAATCTTGGTGACTTATTATGGGAGCAAGTAGAGCGACATTACGGTTATAAAGCAGATGTTCCAACTGTTAAAGACTTCTCAATTGAGCTGTTTAAATCGTGCTACCTTCGCTCGCTTGCCAACCCAACAGCAAATGATACCCCTCTTCTCACCAACGATGCCTTAGTGCTATTCAAACGCTGGAAAGATAGTCGCAAACATGCCGAGATATTTGAGGCACTGTCAGAAGACTACGCTGCACTAGTTGATATAGAAAGCGACCTAAATACACGCGACATGCGCGATGTTATAGAGATTGACTATTACGAGCTTGTTGATAGAAAAGTGATTGCTGAGCTTGTTCACGCGGTGTGGCAAAGAACCCTTTCCGAGGGCGAGGTGACCAAGTTTTGCCGTGAACGCCGCCAAAGTCATTGGTATAAAGAGTTTAGCTACCTCTATTTGGCGATAGATGTGGCCAGTCAGTTTTTATCAAAACTTGAAGCTGTTCAGCTTAACCTTACAAGTTCTACCGAAGCCGTTCACAGCTATGTAAGGCACTGGTACAAAATAGACCAGCTTTACCGCCGGTTTATCTACGCACTGAATGCCTCTAAGCAGATGACGCTGCTTAATAAATTAGTAGAGCTGGTTGAAAACAACTACAGCAATAGGTTTGTTGGGCCGCTGGCCACGCAATGGCAAGGCTTAGTCGATAACATGGACCAATGGGCCGTACCTGATGTACCCGGCCAAAAGCAATTTTTTGAACGATGGGTGAAACCCTACACGCAAAAAAGCAAAAAAGTATGTGTAATAATTTCAGACGCATTTCGCTATGAAGCAGCAGATGAAATGCTTAGCCGCATAAATCGTGAAAAGCGTTACCAGGCATCACTAGAACATATGCTTTCTTCGTTACCAAGCTATACGCAGCTTGGTATGGCATCGCTCCTTCCCCCGGTAGGCGCTAATACAATTAGCATTTCCCAAAAAGATGCGTCTGTGTCGCTTAATGGTGTTTCTACCAAGGGAACAGCAAGCCGTGATAAGTTGTTAAAAGCCGCGCTTGGCGAAACAGCTTGTGCCATGCAAGCGAAAGCCATTTTTGAAATGACGCAATCTGAAGGGCGCGAGCTATTTAAGAGCCACGAGGTGATCTACATCTATCACAATAGAATTGATCACACTGGCGATAAGATGCAATCGGAAGGTGAAGCGTTCGACGCTACAGAACGTACCTTTGATGATTTACTCACGCTTGTTAAAAAGCTGGCTGCATACAACGCTTCTAACGTGTTAATTACGGCCGATCACGGTTTTATATATCAAAACAAGCCATTAGCAGAAGAAGACTTCTTATCGGTAAATATGCAGGGCGAGGTTAGTTATCACGACCGTCGTTTCTTGTTAGGTAAAAACCTTTCCGGGCCCGACTCCATGAAAGTATTCTCACCAGAACAGCTTGGCTTGTCTTGTGAAACCGACGTTGCGCTTCCTAAAGGTATTCAGCGATTGCGTCTAAGTGGCTCAGGCAGTCGATTTGTGCATGGCGGAGCAAGTTTGCAAGAGGTTATTGTTCCGGTTATTAAGGTTAATAAAAGCCGACAGGATGATGTTCAAACCGTGGAAGTGGACTTACTACGCAGCGGTTCAAACATCATCACAGCAGGCCAGTTGTCTGTCACCCTTTATCAAACTGAACCTGTAAACGATAAACTTAAGCCTCGAGAGTTGCGCTGCGGTATTTACACAACTTCGGGCCAGCTTATTTCCGATATACATAATGTTACGATGGATTTAACAGCGGAGAATGCTCGCGAAAGGGAAACTAAGTTGAGGTTTGTCTTAACTCAAGAAGCTGACAACGTAAATAATCAAGAAGTTAGCTTAAAGCTTGAAGAACAAGTACCTGGTACAAACCAATTTACCGAGTATAAGCAGCTGAACTATACCATTAAGCGTTCGTTTACTACGGATTTTGACTTTTAGCGTGCGTTCATACTTTTTGCACGCCTAGGGTGAAGTAATGACAGATTTAAACACAAAAATATGCGATGTTTTTCCGGGCCTAGTGGTACGAAAAGACTTGGTGAAAGCGGTTAAGGGCAATGCTATTGTGCCCTCTTACGTTTTAGAATATCTCCTTGGCCAGTATTGCGCGACCAATGACGAAGACAGTATTCAAAGTGGCATTCAAACAGTAAAAGAGATATTAGCCAAACATTACGTACATAGAAATGAAGCTGGCTTGATACGCTCTACTATTAGGGAAAAAGGCCGCTTCAAAGTTATCGATAAGGTGACAGTTGCACTTAACGATAAAAAAGACTGCTATGAAACTGAGTTTTCTAACTTAGGGATAAAGAAGGTCTTAATTGATTCTGGCACGGTTAAAAAGCACCCTAAACTGCTGGTGGGTGGCGTTTGGGTTATAGCTGATATTGAATATGAGCATACAGAGGATAAGGATGCGGTTCCATGGATTTTGGGGTCGTTGAAGCCTATCCAAATGTCGCATTTTGATTATGATGGTTATGTCGAAGCTCGCAAGCAGTTCACGCTCGACGAGTGGATAGACGTGCTTATGCAAAGTATTGGATTCAACCCTCAGTATTTTGGTGAGCGTAGCAAGCTTACCCAGCTCATTCGCCTTATCCCCTTTTGTGAACGTAATTACAATTTGATTGAGTTAGGGCCAAAGGGTACGGGTAAATCGCATATTTATTCTGAGTTTTCACCCCACGGTATATTGATTTCTGGTGGTGAGGTTACCGTTCCTAAGCTGTTCGTTAATAATTCTAGCGGAAAGATTGGGCTAGTAGGCTATTGGGACACCGTTGCCTTCGATGAGTTTGCGGGTAAACAAAAGCGAGTTGATAAAGCGCTTGTAGATATCATGAAAAACTACATGGCGAATAAGTCATTTTCGCGAGGTGTTGAAACCTTGGGCGCTGATGCCTCTATGGCATTTGTTGGTAATACCGAACATAGCTTGGCCTATATGCTAAAGCATAGCGATCTATTCGATGCGCTTCCTGAAAAATTCCATGATTCTGCCTTTTTAGACCGACTGCACTTCTACATCCCTGGGTGGGAGGTAGACATTATCCGCGGCGAAATGTTCTCTAACGGCTATGGCTTTGTGGTTGATTACCTGGCAGAGGTACTTCGTCACCTTCGTAACCAAGATTATTCGGATAAATATAAGGGCAAGTTTGAGCTAGACCCGAGCCTATCTACTCGTGATAAAGACGGTATCAACAAAACATTTTCTGGCTTAATGAAAATTCTGTTCCCTCAAGGCGACGCGTCAGATGACGAAATTGAGAAAGTACTACGTTTAGCACTTGAGGGGCGTAAGCGAGTAAAAGACCAGTTAATGCGCATTGATAGTACTTACGCACCAGTTAAATTTAATTATAGCAGTAGTAATGGCAAACACGCTTCAGTCACTACCCTTGAGGAACTCGAATTTCCCAAGTTTTTCCAAACTGAAGTTGAAGTGGAAGACGGAGAGCTGCCACAGCCAGTTGAGCAGAAAGCTCATGATACTGTTGTTTCGCCTTCTCTTTCAGCCCCTGTTGAGCCTGTTATAGAGCTAGAAGAAAAGCACCTTGTTGTAGCGGAAAATCAACGTGGTGTTTGCTACGAAGAGCTCTTTGGACCTTACCTCAAAAATACCAGCCACATAACGGTGACAGACCCCTACATTCGCCTTTTCTACCAAGCCAGAAACGTTATGGAATTTTTAGAAACCATCGTGAAAGCTAAATCTGAAGAAGACGAGATTATCGTAGACTTAATCACCGTTGAAGATGAGTTTAAGGGTGAACAACAGCGAGACTGGTTAAATCAAATTCAAAGTACCATGCTAACTGTGGGAATTAAGTTCGAATACTCTTTTGACAATTCGGGATCGCAGCATGCTAGGCATATCGTTACCGATACAGGGTGGAAGATATCATTAGACCGAGGCCTGGATATATTTCAACAGTACGACATGAACGACACTTTTCAGTTAGCGAATAGACTTCAAAAATATCGCCCGTGCAAGGCATTTGAAGTCACTTATATAAAATTAAAAGAAGAAGATTAAAAGGAAATACATGACTTCAGGGAAGAAAAAAGTATCGATAACTTTCGACGGAAATCGCTGGTACAGCAAGGATGCTACTATTGCTTTTAAGGCCGGTACCACTATTGATATTGAAGTTGATGAACAGTCACTAATTGACAAAAATTCATCGGCAGTGAAATTGGCTTCATTTAAGGTGAGGGTTTTCAATGAAGGAGACGAGTTATTAGTCGCACTCAAAACCCCTTCACCTGAAAAGGAAATTGATAAGAATTTAAAAAAGGCCATTATAGAAAGTGCTAATTTCGATTTCTGCGATCACTCTGAGTTACCTGGACGCTTTAATTGTAATGGCTCATATCTAACCTGAAACTTTGATCTAAAGGTCTCGACTTGCCCTGACAGTCGGCATTAGACAAGTTGCGGACGAACAGATTATTGACTGGCTACTTCTGCTTTGTGCCATTAGCGGTCGTTCGAATATTTGTAATTAAACGGCAAAAGAGTACGTAAGCCGGAAGTAAAGCAGGCCTCGGATATATGACTACTCCACCGAAATTGCGGTCGTTCGCCGATCACCATAAAGCAAGCACTTCACACCTTTTGAGCGTGTCCGTCCGGTAATCCCCACGTTCAATTCATAAGTTAGCTACGGCATGGTGTTCTCTTTTTGTTAAGGAGAATGACCATGCCGCAATATCAACGAAGAGAAGTGCAAGACTGGCTCAACTTATTCGAGCAGCAAAAGCAAAGCGGGCTCACCGCAGTGGCGTTTTGTCGCCAACAGCAGATTAATGTTCAAACTTACTACACCAGGCGTCGTGATATTCGGTTACAGCGAACAAGCAGCAAGTTTGTTCAGGTGAAACGTGAAGTCACGAAGGTTGAATCCTACACCGAAGCAATGGGTGGCGAACTTCTCCTGCAATTTGGAAATGCTCAACTTAGCGTGCCAATCAATATTAACCCTCACTGGATTGCTACCGTGATGAAGGCATTGTCCAAATGAAGATGTTCGTAGAGCCTGCCGACATTTACCTGTACATGGATATCGTCGATTTCCGCAAATCGATCAATGGCTTAATTGTCGTTGTTGAGCAGGATATGAACCTGAATCCGTTTCGCGATGCACTGTTCGTCTTCCGCAACAAAAAGCGCGATAAGGTCAAAATACTCTATTGGGATAAAACGGGCTTCGCTCTCTGGTATAAACGCCTCGAGAAGCATCGTTTTAAGTGGCCTGTCGATGCGAACTTAAAACAGATGCATATGAGTGAGCAACAGCTACAATGGCTGTTATCGGGTTACGATGTCATAGGCCATCAGCCGTTGCACTACAACGCATCCGGCTTATAACCTGTGATCATAAGTAGCGATTAACGATCACGAAATAGTCTTAATAATGTAAGGTAATCAGCAGCTTAATACGGGATAATGGTGGTATGAACGAGAAAGAATACCAATCCCGCATCGCTGAACTTGAAGCGCTTCTTGAAGAGAAGCGCGCGCGGATTGCCTATTTAGAAGAACAGTTCCGCGTTGCCCAGCATAAGCAGTTTGGTAAAAGCACCGAAGGCCACCCTGGGCAAGGTGAGTTGTTCAATGAAGCGGAAGAACTGGTTGTTGAAGCTGAAACAGCCGAAGAAACGATTAGCTATACTCGTAAAAAGCCCACACGTAAACCGCTACCTAAAGACCTGCCTCGTGAAGTTATCGTTCACGATATTAGCGACGAAGAAAAAATCTGTGGCTGTTGTGCGGGCGAATTACATCGCATTGGTGAAGATAAGTCAGAGAAGCTTCAGTTTATTCCTGCTCAGGTCAACGTGATTGAGCATGTTCGCCCTAAATATGCGTGCCGTACCTGTGAAAAGGACGGTATCAGCAACACGATTAAACAAGCGCCCGTACCTCACAGCGTGATCCCAAAAGGCTACGCAACGCCAAGCTTGTTAAGTCAAATCATCACCAGCAAATATCAGTATGGGTTACCGCTTTATCGACAAGAAGCGATGTTCAAACAGCACGGTATCGAATTAAGCCGTAAAACCATGGCGGATTGGATAGTCCGCTGCGCTGAGTTGTTTAAACCGCTTTACGAGCAGCTTCATCAACATCTGCTAAAACAACCCGTTATAGCGGCGGATGAAACCACGCTAAAAGTGGTCGAGTCTGAAAAAGCGAACAGCTATATGTGGTTGTATGCCAGTGGTGCTGATTCACCTAGCGGTCATATCCCCGATACAGCGACATCCAATATCGTGTTGTACGATTATCACAATAGTCGCGCTGGGCAATGCGCAGTAGATTTCCTTAATGGTTATAACGGCTACTTACAAGTGGATGGCTATCAAGGCTACGAGCAAACGCAAGCAACCCTTATCGGTTTCCGAGTAGATGAGGACATTACTGCCCTCACCCCTCACAGACCCGGACGAGCGCAATTAACGCATCCGGTTCTTCATAACAGTTTATTCGCTGCGTAGTGCATTAAACATATCGATGATAGATCCTTGGTATCGCCAATGGGAAGCGTTTAAGCAATAGTGTAAATCGTGCCCAAGGGATATAACTCTTCCTAGAGCGACGACCTAGCCACTTGTGCCATAGACGTTCTACCTTATGATGGAGGCGTTTTAGAGATTTACCATTTCCCGTGATCCCAAAGTAGACATAATGCCCGACTAGTCTCCGATTTAACCATTCCCACTGCAAATCCAGCGGCTTATGGCGCATCTTTTGGCACAGCACATTAAATGCCTTTAGTGTTCGAGCGAGCCTATTCTTCGCTGTCTTTTGACAAACAACAAAGTGACCACGTCGAGACCGCCCCCAGTAATGGGTAAAG
>VMHT01175829.1_pt1 | contig 23179 bp, 31 predicted proteins | sample 4693611 | NCBI WGS metagenome assembly VMHT01 (sample SAMN12280063, study PRJNA550983) | marine metagenome | isolation source: seawater sampled from same location over 5 years 0.02-0.2 micron viral filtrate | place: USA: collected off the coast of southern California halfway between the port... ...
AGATTGGGAGGATAATTTTAACTTTATGACTGTAGTTGATGCATATAACTCAACACTTAAAGGTAGTTCAACACTTATTAAAAACAAAAACTATAAAATAGATATAGATTTAGGAGATACTGTATTAAATAATTGTATAGAATTAAGTGATGCGTTAGATAATGCAAAGCAAGCTAAATTTGTAAGGGCAATAAAAAAAGTGATAGTAAAAAATGAAAAATTTGATATTGACCATTTAAAGAAAAACTGTTATAAAAGAAGATTAAATATATACAACAGAGAAGGAGATATTGTAAAAGAGATAGTTGATGTATATAATTATTTTAGAAAAAAAGATTTAATTATTGAATAATATTATAATCTAAAAGAAACAGATACGTTGAACAAAAAAAAAGAGTCTCTTATAAGAAATAGAAACTTAGTAAAACAAGTTGTCGACTTTACTGGAGTGCAAAACGGTAAACTTCACCCAAGCGACATAGACTTTGTTTTAGAGTTTGATAATAAAGTATTAATTTTGGGAGAGGTAAAACATAAATATACTAGAATACCAACTGGACAAAAGCTAATCTTAGAGAGGATTGTAGACAGCTGGGGTCAGGGAGGTATAGCTATAAAGGTAGAACATGAGTTTAATGATGAGAATATAAATATACCTCTTCATGTTTGTAGTGTTACTGCTCGATACTATAAAGGAGACTGGAAGTATTTTAAAGAGCCTATAATGATTATAGACTACCTAAATAAAATAGGAAGAGTTTTAGAATGTGAAAAATGTAAATTTTGACGACTGGTTTTTAGAAGATAGAGATACAGAATTAACGCCGCATGAAATATATTTACTAGCTTTAATAGATATTGTAAAAGGTACAAGTATAGCAGAGATAGAAAAAATATTAAAACAGTACGAGAAAAAAGAGCAGTATTTAATTTGTGCTGCAATACATAAAGCTACAAAAGTAGCAGAAGAGAAAACAATAAAAGAAATAAAACAATTACTAGATGACGAATACAACGAATATAAAAGAAATAATAAATAAGTATTTCGAGCTAGACATATCTAAAAAGACTAGACAAAGGGAATACATAGAGGCGAGGTTTATATACTTTACACTTGTCAAGAAATATACTGGACTCAGTTTAGCAGCAATAGCGAAAACAACAAACCAAAACCATGCTACAGTATTACATGGTATAAAAACACTAAAGGATTTAATGCTACATGATAAGAGACTAAAGTTTAACTATAAGCTATTAGACAATAAAGTAGCAGACAACGACTCCGCAGTAAAAGACTTTGATTTTACAGAAGGATTAGTACAAAGATATTTAAGCCTAAAACAAACAAATGAGGAGCTAACTAAAACAATAAACGAGCTTACTGAAAAACTAGACATAACAAAAGAACAACTTAGGTTTTTTAAAGAGGGTTACTCCTACGAAAAAAGGTTACAAGGGAATAAGGTAATAACAAAAGATTAAAAATTTGATTGTATAATTGATTAATCAATCTTTTTCAATTATGGATAAAAGGATAAATAACGGTGGTAAAAGAGAGGGAGCAGGTCGTAAACCTAAGTCCGAAGAGATAAACTTAATAGAGAAGTTATCGCCTTTAGAACCGTTAGCACTTGCAGCATTAGAGAAAGGAGTCAAAGAGGGAGACTTTAAATTTGTACAACTATACCTCAACTATTACCTAGGTAGACCAGTAGAGAATAAGAACATAAACGTTAACGAGGACATACCGTTATTTATGACAGAGTGATAGCTAAGATAACTCCAGCTTTTAAGAAACTACAAAAACTAGAATCAAGAATACGAATTGTAAGAGGAGGTTCTAGTGCTGGAAAAACAATCGCTATACTTTGCCTACTAATAAACAAAGCAATTAAAACAAAGGGTATAATTATATCTGTAGTGACTGCTACGGTCCCAGCTCTTAGACGAGGTGCTTTACAAGACTTTAGACAGATAATGAAATCTCTAAATAGGTTTGACGACAGTAAGTTTAATAAAACACTTTTACAATATACCTTTTCCAACGGTAGTTATATAGAGTTCTTTAGTACAGACGATAGCTCAAAACTAAGAGGCGCTAGGAGAAACATACTATTTGTTAACGAGTGTAATACAGTTTCCTTTACAGCTTATCAGGAACTATCTATAAGAACCTCTGAGGATATTTGGCTAGACTACAATCCAGTTACTAGGTTTTGGGTAGATAAGGAACTAGTTGGACAACCTGATACAGACTTTATAACCCTCACCTATAAAGACAACAATCAACTAAGCGAAAGCATAGTAAAAGAATTAGAGAAAGCTAGAGACAAGGCTAAGACCTCAGCTTACTGGTCCAACTGGGTTAGAGTTTATTTAGATGGGCTTACAGGGACTTTAGAGGGAGCGGTGATACCTAACTGGCAAGAGATAGATAACATACCCTTAGAGACGAGGTTATTGGGCTATGGCATGGATTTTGGATATTCAGTAGACCCTAGTACCTTAATTGCTTTATATAAGTGGAATGAAGCCTTTATATTTGATGAGGTCCTTTACAAAACAGGTATGCTTAATAGAGACATAAGTAGATTCTTAACACAAAACAATATAACAGAAAACATAATAGCGGATAGTGCCGAACCTAAAAGTATAGCAGAATTACAAAGCTATGGACATTCTATCTATGGAGTTGCAAAAGGTAGAGACTCAGTAGTATATGGATTAAACCTAATAAACCAAAACGAGATATATATAACATCTAGGAGCTTAAATCTAAAAAGAGAACTACAGGGATATATATGGGCAAGAGATAAGGAGGGTAATCAGATACAGAAACCTACTGGAGAGCATCCTGATTGTATAGATGCGATGAGGTATGTATTTACAGATACCCAGCAAGGCAATAGGGGAGAATATCATATTTGGTAAAATAAATAGAAAAATATTTGGTATTTAATAAAATGTTTATATCTTTACAAAGTAAAACAATAACAACTAAAAACAAAAACAATGGAAAACACAAAAATAGAAATATACTATAGAACTGATAAACTTAAAGATATGTCCGTAGAAGAGATTCAAAAAATAGAGGACAAACTTTGGGCAGCTTATAAACAAGCTGAGACAGCAAAGAAATATAAAAAGCTGTTTAAAGAAGAGCCTACTAATGTCGATTTACTTACTTCGATTATTAGTACGGAAAATTTAGAATAACTAACAGGGGTCTTTCATAGACCCTTTTTTATTAACCAAACTTTAATATATGAAATCGATTAATTATAAATACGTAATAATGTACGCTCTTTTATTTAATACCTCTGCTCTTATGTGGATGTATGTAGCAGCTTATAATTTGCTATATTTGGAGGAATTATTTTACTCTTTAATTGAAATATTTTGATATGATGACGGCTTGTTGGTACGAAAAGATATTCGTTGTACAAAAACCAGTACAAAGAGGCTACAGAAAAAAGGGTTACGATGTTACTCTCTACGTTGATTACAAAGGTCAAAATAAGATACATGGCAAAGAAACCTACAAACAAAATAGCAAAGAACTTGAAGATGCAATAAAAAAGGCTTATATTTATGCTTACAAGAAACTCATACTTGGTGAGTAGCTTTTTTTTTGTTTTGATTGAGATTATTTAGAATTGATTAAGAGGGACCTAGTTCCTCTTTTTCATTTTATACACTTTTTACCTTTTTTGATTGTATATATATGAAAGTAGAAATATATGTTCCTGAGGACCTAAGCGAAATAACACTAGGTCAATACCAAAAGTTTGAAAAACTAAATACAGAGGAAAACAAAGACTCAGCTTTTTTATTACAAAAAATGGTTGAGATATTCTGTAAGCTAAACCTCCAAGACGTTTTACAAATTAAGGTTAGAAGTCTTAACGGTATAGTATCTCACCTTAACGAGATATTTGAAAAAGAATATAAGCTGGTAGAGACCTTTACTTTAGAAGGTGTTAAGTATGGTTTCTGTCCTATGCTAGACGATATGACACTAGGAGAGTACATAGACCTAGATAACACTTTAGGAGAATGGCAAGAGATGCATAAAGCCATGAGTATTTTATATAGACCTATTACTTTCCAAAGAAATAATAAATACCAAATAGAAGAGTATAAAGGAGTAGACAATGCAGAGGTATTTAAGAATATGCCGCTGGACGTTGCTTTTGGTTCTATGGTTTTTTTTTGGAATTTAAAAAACGAATTGTTGACCAATATCCTGAGCTTTTTACACATGGAGAGCAAAGGCAATCTGACACCTCAGCAACTGGAGGCTTTGGAGCAAAGTGGGGTTGGTATCAGTCAATCTATGGACTTGCTCAAGGCGATGTTACCAAATTTGATAAGATTACCGAATTAAACGTACATAAATGTCTAATGTATTTAGCTTTTGAAAAAGATAAGATAGAGCTTGAAACTAAACTAATAAAGAAAAAATGAAAGGTTTTTACAACGTAACTCAGCAATTAAAAACAGCTTTAGCAGCGGAACCGTTTTGTAATACCGTCAGCTTTGGAAACATAGACGATATAGATTTAAAGAAACAAACGATATTCCCTTTAAGTCATATCATAGTAAACAACGCTACAATAGGGACCAATACAATCCTATTTAATATCTCTATTTTATCTATGGACATTGTAGATATTAGTAAGGAGGAGGTAACAGATGTATTCGTAGGAAACGACAACGAACAAGACGTACTAAATACTCAACTAGCTTTACAGTCAAGAGTATTAAACCAGTTGCAAAGAGGAGAGCTATATACTAACCTCTACCAAATAGAAGGCGACATAAGTTGTGAGCCTTTTGTAGATAGATTCGAAAACAAGTTAGCAGGTTGGGCAGCAACCTTTGACGTATTAGTACAAAATGATATGACGGTATGCAGCTAACAAAAACACAAACCGCACTAGAAGCCTTTAAAAAGTTTGTTATACAACAAGCTAGGACTAGATTAACTAAAGGTAAAAAGAACGCCTCTAGGGAACTTTACAATAGTTTAAAAGGTGTTATAGGAGTTGGTCCTAATTCTATTGCTTTAGATTTTGAAATGGAGGAGTACGGAATATACCAAGACAAGGGAGTCAAAGGAGTAGGAGGAGTAAGAAAAACTACAAGTAAGTTTAACAGTAAAAACAACAAGGGTAAGATGTGGAAGCAAAAAGCTAAAAACAGTCCCTTTAGTTTTAAGCAAGGCAATAAACCCTCTGTTAAACATTTCAAAGATTGGGCGAGAATGAAAGGACTAAACGCTTTTGCAGTAAGAGAGTCAGTATATCACCAAGGTATTAAACCTAGTTTATTCTTTACTAAACCTTTTGAACAAGCATTTAAGAAACTACCTAATGAATTAAAAGATAAGTTTGGCTTAGATATACAAGACTTTCTAGCATTTACATTAAACCAAGATAGATTAAGATGAGTACATATACTAAAATAAACGTAAGGTCACCTTTTTTCTTACACTTAACCGAACCAGCTGACCCTCTTCCTGAGTACGATTGTACAGTAGCAGGATTAACAGGATTTGCAGTAGATAACCAAGGGGTAATAACTCTACCTACTCCAGCTGTAGGAGCTATTCTAAGTTATACAAGCTCAGACGGTGATTTTGCAAATAACAAGTTTGCAGTAGAAAATAGTGATACTTCTAGGACTATATCAGTAACGCTCTCTATACCTCCTAACTTATTCTCTAATAGTAGCGATGCTACATTTGTGTGTACAGCTACAGCTACTCAAGCTGGTACTGGAGCTGGTGGAGGTACAGCTGTAATAGCACCTTGTACTGGAGGACCTAGTACCTCAGGCTCAATAGGCGCACAAACTTTAACTCTTGGAGGTTCTAGCGTTGACGTAGATTTAGCTGGATTCTTTACAAGCGAAACAACTTACTCATTTTCTAATCCTAATCCAAACTTAGTAGACGTAGCAATCTCAGGAAGTGTTTTAACATTATCACCTACTACCCAAGCTGGTACGACTGTAGTTTATGGTATTGGTAGAGACAATAGCTACCCTACAACTTGTCAAGCAACTCAATCTATAAGTATAACTGTTAATGCAGGGGTGGCTTATGCTTGTACTTTAAATGGAGTAAACGTAATACAGGGAGGTTCTATAAGTCAGGCAGGAGTAATAACAAATCCTACAACGGTCCCAGTAGCAGCAATAACAGCTATAAAAGATTCAGGAGGAAGTGTAATAACCAGCGTAAGTGCAAACACTACTGGAAGCGTTAAGGACGTTGCTTTAACTTTTGTCTTAACAGCACCAGCACAATTTACTAACGCAGGAGCCTCAGTAGAGTGTGACTTAACATTAAAACAAGCTGCCTCTAGTTTAAAGCCTTGGAATTGTGATATAGCAAACCTTACTGGACAGTCAATAGCTCAAAACGGTGCTATATCTCTTGGTACTGCTACTAATGGAACTGTAAAGAGTTTTACTCCTCCAAATCCAGTTTTCTCAAGTTCAGTAACTACAGATACTCCTAGAACTGTAGTATTTCAAGTATTAATACCTAGTGGTTTCGTAGGTGAGGGTACTACTGTAGACTGTACAAAAGACAATTTAACTCAACCAGCTGGGACTAATGTTTGCGGAAGTAATACTAAGTTTATTACTAAAGGAAAACAAAACATCCAAGACGACAATCCTAACCAGTCCGATTTTTGCTCGTTAGCTTTTGCAGCCGATGCAATAACAGAAGTGACATCTACTAAGAGTTCACTAATGGACCCTAACGCTAGGATATGTAAAGGCGGAACACCTTTTGACGGTAAGAATTTATATTACGGAATAGCTAATGTAAGTACAGATAGATACGCAGGTCCAAATGGAGGGTTCTTTAATTGGGTAAGAATAGACTCAGACGGAATAGTAACCGAGGCAGGTTCTAAGTCTTGTCCTCAAGTTGGTGGAGCAGGTGGAGTAAATGTAGTTTAATAAATAGATATGGCATTAAAAAGAATAGAATTAAGTTTGTTTATATGGGACGGTGTGATAGGTGATAGACCTAACCTGCCGCAATACTCAATAACAAAAAGTGTAATAACAGGGCAGTCAAACATAACTATAGAAATAGCAGAGCTTGTAAGAGACTATTTTACAATCTCATTTAACGATGACTATCGCTCTATAGCTAGATATGTACAAACCGTAGTAAACTCTTTTGACGATGCGGATGAGCCTTATGATACAAACCCAGTAGTAACTACCTATGTAGCCTTAGACGGATATGGGTACTTCGAGGAGGGGACAAATCCTGAGCTTAATAGACATGCTTTGTTTAGTTCTAACAATATATACCTGCCTGAAAATACTACAGGTAAGTTTCCAATCTTTGCAGAGGGAGTAGGCAAGGTTATAATAGATTCAACTACAACTCAAATAACAGACGGTGGAAGTACAGGAGCAGACAATACAACCTCACCAGCTGGATTTGCGTCAAACCCAAAAGTTCAGTATATAACTATTCCAGCTAACAGCTCAACAATACAGATATTTGATACAGATGACACTACGGTAAAAAAGACAGTAACAGTTACAAACGTATGCGAACCAAAATATACTCCGATAAAATCCGTTTTTATAAATAAGTTCGGAGCTTTTGAAAATTTCTACTTTTTTAAGAGTAGTAAAGAGAACACAAATGTAACAGACGAGCTATTTAAAAGAAATATAATAACAAATACTAGCTCTACTTATAACACCTATGACAATCAAAGACAAAGAATAAACGTAAACGCTCAAACGTCTTTGACTCTAAGTACAGGTTTTATTAAGGAAGAGATGAACCAAACTATAGAGGAACTTCTTTATAGTGAAAATGTTTATTTAATTTATGAAAGTAAAACTCTAGCAGTAGTACCTAAGACAAAAAACTTAGAATATAGAACCTCCTTAAACGACAAGCTCGTAAACTATACAATACAGTTCGACTTTGCGTTTGATAGGATTAACAATGTTAGATAATGGTCCAACTACAGGTTTTTTTTGATAATCAGGAAGTAGAGCTATTTAAAGACGAGAGTATTGTACTTACTCAGTCAATACAAGACATTAAAGATATACAGAAAGTCTTTATACCTTTTACTCAAACCTTTAACGTCCCAGCGTCAAGAAACAATAATAAGATATTTAACCATTTCTATAACTTTAATATACTAGGCTTTGATGCTAGAAAAAAAACAGATGCAGAGCTATACTTAAATTTCAAGTTATTTAAAAAAGGCAAAATAAAACTAGAAGGGGTACAGCTTAAAAACAACGAACCACATACTTATAAACTAACCTTTTTCGGTAATACAGTAAACCTTAAGGACCTACTTGGAGAAACCAAACTTAACTCTCTTATAGGATTACAAAAATATAAGTTTACTTACGATAGTTCAACTATTCAAAGCTTAATGACAGGTGGCTTAGACTTTGTTGCTTTAGACGGTAACGTTAACAACGCTCTTATAATTCCATTAATAACTCACACAGCAAGACTAACCTTTGATAGTAACTCCGCAGTAACTAATACTGATACTATAAAAAACATTAATACAAGTGCTGGGACCTCAACAAGCTATGGAGTTCCATTGTCTGAATTTAAACCAGCTATAAGACTCTACTCTATTATAAAAGCAATAGAAGCCGAGCCTAGCTATAATATAAAGTTTAGTACAGACTTTTTTAGTAGAACTAATGAGCCATTTTTTGGACTTTATATGTGGCTACACAATAAAGAGGGAGCCTTATTAGACAACCAGTCAGCACAAAGTCAGGTTTTAAACTTCGCACCGCTTTCAGGTCAAGTAGATAAAGATGGGGTATTTGGAGGCTTTGGAAACAAAAGTTTCGAGTCTAGTGTGGATGAAATCTTAAAAGCGGATAAATATAATAACAGTAAAATCAACCAAGTATCAAGACATTTAACCGTTAAAGTAACTCCCTCAGGTAGTGACCCTTATAACTTAGTTATAAAAAAAGACGGTGAAGAGTTTCAGCGTTTTGAGAACTTAACAGGGACTACAGAAAACGGACAAAGCGGAAACGTAAAACTTAAAGACGGTATAGAAATACAAGACGGAGTTTATACCTTTTATGTAGAATCGGAAGCCGCTCAAAACTTTACTCTAGTTGTAGGTAATAGGATAAAAACCTCACAAGGGTTTCCATTTGGTAAAAGTGCTAGTGAGTTTTATTTAACAGGCACTACTTCCATAGGTGCTAGTAAGGAGCTTTCAGCTGTGGACCTAATGCCTGATATGAGGGTAATAGACTTCCTTACAGCGTTATTTAAGTTATATAATCTTACAGCTTTTGAGGACGATAACGGTATAGTACAAGTAAAGACCTTAGATGACTTTTACGCTAGTAGCACTACAGCTCATGATATAACAGAGTATGTAGATAAAACAGAAACCGTAACTGATAGCGTTTTACCTTTCCATGAGGTAGACTTTAGATTTGAAGGTACTGGTAGCTTTCTAGCTAATAACCATAAACAGTTAGCAGCTCACGAATGGGGAGCTTTATATGAGAGAGACAAAACGCAAACAGGCGGAACTACTTACGATATTAATATACCTTTTGAACATTTCAAATACGAACATCTATTTACTTCTAACAATAAAGTAGAAAGTACAACTTTAAGCGGAGTACAATATGGTTATAGCGTAGATGAGAGTCAAAGTCCTTATCTCGGTCAGCCTTTGATATTCTATGCTGCTAATTCAGCTACAAATATTAGAGCTTTAAATCTAGCAGGCACCGCAGGGGTTACAATCAATACTCCATTTATACCTCTTAACTGTATTGAAAAAGGAAGTACAGCACTAGCAGGAAAACAAAGTATTAACTTTAATGCTGAGTTTGACGAGTTCTCTTTAGAAGTAAATCCTACTTCTTTATTTAAAACATATTATGAGACTTATATAAAGGATGTATTTGACCCTAGAAAAAGACTAACAAGTCTTAAGGCTTATTTACCTATGAGTCTTATTTACAATCTAAACCTAGCAGACAAATTTATACTTAACAATAACGAGTATAGAATAAACAAAATATCTACTAACTTTGAAACGGAACAGAGTAGCTTAGAACTTACAAACATATTCGAAACTCCTGATTTTAGAGTTTTAACAGTTGTAGAAATGAATTGTGTAACCGCAGACACAACAAATCTTAGAGCGGACACTATAGACGTAAGAGCAGACGCAGGATGTGATAATAAGACTACCTTACCTAATATAGCTACTGGATTACCGCAAAACGTAAACAACAACCCTCAGAGTGTATTTAGTGATACTAACTTGCCAGTAACAGCACCAACATTAGCAGAGCTACAAATACCAGTTGGGACAAGTACAGAGGTTTTCTTTGCTCACCAAATAACAGCGGCTGGAAAAATTGGAGGTAAGGGTAACATAGATGAGTATGGTTTCTTATATGCAACCTCTACAACAAATCTAAGCTCTACAGATGACATAGACACTCTTAAAACATTGTCAGGAATTACAACTGTAGCCTTTACGCCTAGTTTAGCTGTAGCTAACTCTTTAATAGTTGATAATGTACCAATACAAAAGGTTTACAAAAAAGCAAGTCTTACTCATCCAGCTAGTTTTTACTATAGATTCTACGCAAGAACAAACACAAAAGCTACTAACACCAAAGCGGATGCAATAAGTACAGCTCAATTAGTTAGCACAAATGCAAGTACAGTTAGTCAATATAACAACGCTAACGGTGATAACATGGTAGGTATTGTTGGAACTACAGGCTATATTACAAATACTGCTCCCTTAGGTTTTTCAAAGAATAACTTCCAAAATTACGGTGCAGAAAACCAAGAAGGATTTATAATTCGTCATACAAATAATTTAACAGTAGATACCGCTAAAGAGATAATAGAATGGCTAACAAGTACAGCGTCACCAGCTATAGATACTTACTACGATATATCACACACTTTCAAGGCTTTAGATAGATTCGGTGCCGACAATGCGAGTATGTTTAATATGACAGATAAAACTAATGCAAAAGTTAAATATGTATTATTCGCAGGTGCCTATCCAGTAGTAATGATAAAAGGAGGTACAGTTTCAGGTACTCTTGCTACCTCAGGGACTTACTCTATAGGTGACGGAAACGGTGATTTTCAAAGTACCTCGTAATTAGAAAGATATGATAGAAAATATAATACAGCTTTTAGAAATAGCAAAGCAACAAAATTGGAGAGGTGACTATATAGATATAGCATTAGGATTAAATAAATATCCTGAATCAATAAGAGAGGGATTTAAACAACATAAAAGAGGACTATGGCACAAAAAGTAATGTTAGAGCTTGAAGTCAAAACTGGAGCTGCTATAGACAATATAGAAGATGTTCAGGAGGCTATACAAGACGTAGGAGAGGAAACAAAAAAAACGACAACCGATGTAACTGAGTTAGGTGGTCAACTAGACTCTGTATCAGGCGGAGCTATAACAAAGTTTAAAGGACTTACTGGTACCCTTGGAGGTGTTGTTAAGAGTTTCAAAACACTTAAGGGAGCTATAATTGCTACAGGTATAGGAGCTTTGATTATAGCAGTAACAGCTCTGACTACAGCTTTTACTTCAAGTGAAGCTGGACAAAACAAGCTATCTAAAGCATTAAAACAGTTGGGAGTTATTGCTGGGAATGTAGGTGATATATTTTCTAGTCTTGGTATGGTAATTATAGGAGTCTTTACAGGTGATTTAGATGAGGCTGGAAAAGCCTTTGATGAGTTTAAAGAAAGGATTACCAACTTTGGCGAAGAGACACGAAAAGAAATAGCTTTAGCTGGTGAACTTGCTGATAAGATTGCAGAGGCAAATAAAAAAGAGAGAGAATTACTTGTAGAGAGAGCGCAGACTAACGTAGAAATAAATAAGCTAAAAACAAAAGCCGCAGAGGTTGATAAGTTTACTACAGAACAAAGAATATCATTCTTACAAAAAGCTGCCACCTTAGAAGATGAAATAACAGGCAAAGAGGTAGAGTTAGCTAAGACTAGAAGAGATATAAAAATACAAGAAAACTCATTAAGCGAATCTACCCAAGAGGACCTTATGGATGAGGCTATGCTAACTGAGCAGGTAATAAGACTTGAAGAGGGTAGGCTTATTAGAAATAAAGAACTTCTAGGAGTAGCAGCTGGACTTAGAAAGGCAGAAAACGATAAGATAGCAGCCGAACGAAAAGCAGAGCTAGACGCTTTTAAAAAACAGCAAGACGATATATCGGCAATACTTAAAGATAGTATTACAACAAATGCAACGGCTGTTATAACCTCTGAGAAAGATGTAAATAGTAAACTTAAAGGACTTCTTAAGAAAAAAGGTGAGGACGAGGTTCAGATAGAAAAACTAACAACTGAGCAAAAACTTAAACTAGCCTCAGATGCTTTCGGTAATTTAGCTACTATATTTGGAGAGGAAAGTAAGGCTGGTAAAGCAGCGGCAATAGCACAAACTACGATAGATACTTTAGTTTCCGCACGAGCAGCCTTTAAGTCTTTAGCTGGTATTCCAGTAGTAGGACCAGTTTTAGGAGGTATAGCCGCAGCGGCAGCACTAGCTACAGGATTTAGAACTATTAAAGAAATTCAAAGTGTTGGTCCTCCAGTAGCAGCACCAAACGTAGCAGGTCCTAGAGGAGCAGCGTCACCAAGTTTTAACATAGTAGGAGCTAGTCCAGTAAATCAACTAGCAGAAACTATAGGAGAGCAAAGCAGCCAACCAGTAAAAGCCTTTGTAGTTTCTAATGAGGTTACTACAGCACAAGGTTTAGAACGTAATATAATAGACGGTGCAACGATTGGATAACAAAATATAAGAAATTAGATTGTATAGATATGGATATAGTAGAGTTAATAATAGATGAAAATGACCAAACCCTTGGTATAGAAGCAGTTAGCTTAGTAGAAGCACCAGCCATTGAAGAAACGTTTGTAGCATTAAAAAACCAAAAGATAGAATTTGCAGAGGTTGACAAAGAAAAACGTATTCTTTTAGGACCAGCTTTAATTCCTAATAAACCCATATTTAGAAAAAGAGCAGGAGAAGAGGAAGGCTTTTATATTTACTTTTCCAAAGATACAGTACGCAAAGCAAGTGAATTGTTTTTCCAAAAGGGCAACCAAAATAACGCAACCTTAGAACATAACGTAAAACTTAAAGGACTAACAGTTGTAGAGAGCTGGTTAGTTGAGGGGGATAATGATAAGAGTAAGAACTACGGACTAGATATGCCTGAGGGTACTTGGATGATTTCTATGAAAGTAGAGGATGAAAAGATATGGAACGAATATGTAAAAAGTAAAAAGGTTCTAGGTTTTAGTATAGAAGGTTACTTTGCAGACAAGTTAGAAAGACCTCAAGACCGAGCTATTAAAGATGACCTCAGCGAACTAGAAAGCGAGTTTCTATTAGAAGAGTTAAAAGAAATGCTATCTACTAGGGTTACACTAGACTCGTATAATGACTATCCTGACTCAGCTGTAAACAATGCAAAAAAAGCAATAGACCTAAATAAGTCTATAGACAATAAGTGCATGACTCAAGTAGGTAAGATAAGAGCTAGACAAATCAGCAAAAAGCAAAAACTCTCTGAGCAGGTTCTAGTAAGAGTTAGGTCTTATTTAGAAAGAGCAGAGGTTTACTATAATGAAAAAGATATGAAAGCGTGTGGGACGATTGCCTACCTCGCTTGGGGGGGATTGTCTATGAAGAGATATGTAAACGCTAAACTAAAGACTCTAGGATATGAAAACCTAGAAGAGCAGTCTACAAGAGTAATTGATGAAAACTACGCTATTATAGACGATAGATTAGCTTATAGCAGTTTACAAAAAGCGGTTGATATAAGTAAAGATTTAGGTTGTCAGGGTTTCCATATTCATGAGATGGACGGTAAAAAATGGTATATGCCATGTGAACAGCATAGCGTAAATATGAAATATAAATGTCCTAAAGGTTATAAAAAAGATTACCAAAAACATAAGTGCGTTAAAATGGCTGAGGTAGGACCAAGAGGCGGTATCAAAAAAAGTCCAAAAGCTCCAAAGTCAGGAACACCAAACCCAAAACCTAAAGGAGAGGGAACAGCTAAAGGAGACGCATCCACGACAAGAGGTGCTAAGGTTTCGGCTAAAGATTTAGCAGCCTTACAAAAAAAAAGCGATGACTTTAACGAAAGGTATAAAGACAAGCTAGGATACGGTGCAACAATAGGACAACTTAAAGCGGTATTTCAAAGAGGTCTAGGAGCCTTTAATACTTCCCATAGTCCTAGGATTAAGTCACCTACTGCATGGGCACAAGCAAGAGTCAACGCTTATCTATATTTACTTAAAAACGGTAGACCACAAAACGCTAAATATACTGGTGATTTTGATTTGCTACCTAAGAAACATCCAAAGAGTCCAAAATGAAAAGATACATAAAAAAGGTTTTTAATTATTATAGGACTACAAGTCCCCAAGACGATACAAGAGCCTGTTTGTGTGAGGACAATACTTATTCTAGGAGATGCTGTGACGGTTCTTTAAACGCTCAGGGTATTGGAAGCGTTACAAAAACAACAACAACTTATTTTTATAAACTACAAAAATGTGGACATAGTTCACAAAAAGAGATTTACATAGAAGATATAGAACTAACTGTAAATGATATTTACTATTTTAATTTTGCAAATACTAATCATAGTGGATGTTATACTGTTACACAAACAAGAACCTCAGGAGACCAAAAGGTAAACTCAGTTGTATCTTACAATAACTGCGATGCTTGTATAGCAGCAAACTAAAAATAAAAAAAGGAGCCGAAGCTCCTGTTGTTTTGTTAAAATAAACCTTTTTTTAGATAATTGTTAATTGACCATTCAATTCCGTAACCTTTTTCAATCATTTCAATAACGTCGTTAAAGGTTGTGTATTTTTTGATATTATCAAATGAATAATTTTTATAAGGCTGAATCTTTTTGTCAGCAAATGCACCCTCATTAGTTGTGATGCTTTTTATTTTTTTAAATACTTTTTTTTCTAGTTGTGTCATTTTATTTTGTTTTTGTTATTGTTTTACTCTGTAAATATACAACCTTTTTTGATATAAACAAATAATTAACAATTTATTTTAAATATGCAACAAAAAACTTGCTATCTAGTTGTTATATAAAACCCTTATTATATGAAAGCACTAGAAATGTTAAATAAAGTTAAGGAGCTTGTTGGTGTTGAGCTGGAAACAGAAAAAGTAACACTAGCTCAGGCTACTTTAAAAAACGGTACTGTGCTAGAGAGTGAGAGCTTTGAAAAAGGCTCAGAAGTCTTTATAGTTACAGAAGATGAGAGAGTAGCTTTACCAGTTGGTAGCTATGAGCTTGAAGATGGTGAAATGATACTTGTAAAAGAAGAAGGTATTATTGATGCTATTGGAAAAGCAGAAGAAGAAGAAGTCCAAGAAAAAGAGGAAGAACTATCTGAAGAAGTTGAAGTACAAGCGGAAGAAGAAAAAGAAGAAATGCAGTACGCTACTAAAACCGAGCTTGAGGAAGTTAAGAAACTTGTCGAGGAAGTAAAGGATATGGTTAAGGCTATGGACCAAAAACCTAAAGAAGAGATGTCAGCGGTTGTTGAACCTCCTCAAAAGATAACTCATAGTCCAGAGATAAAAGAAAGTAAAGTCAATGTACAGACTCCACAAAGGCAGCCTGAGACTACATACGACAGAGTTTTACAGAAAATAGCAAATATTAATAAATAATAATATGAAAAGAAGAGTAGACTTAAGTACAACTACCTCTATAACAACTACTTACGAGGGAGAGTACAAAGGGCAAATAATTAGCGCAGCTTTGCTTTCAGGGAAAACACTAGCTGAGGAAAATTTAACTATTAAGCCGAATATCAATTTCAAAGAAGTTATCCAAAAAATAGCCTCAGACGATATTGTAAAAGACGCATCATGTGACTTCAATCCGCAATCAACTTTAACTTTAACAGAGAGAGTTTTACAAGTGGAAGAGTTCCAAGTTAACTTACAACTTTGTAAAAAAGATTTCGTAAGTTCTTATTTAGGTGCTGATATGTTACCTAGTGCTATGGGCAGACAACTACCTAATAGCTTTGGTGATTTCTTAATGGCTCATGTAGCAGACAAAGTTTCACAAAGAATCGAAACTACTATTTGGAATGGAACTAACGCAACAAGCGGACAGTTTGACGGATTTAAAACTACATTACTAGCAGACGGTGATGTAAACGACGTAGCTGGTACAACTTCTACTACTGCAAACGTAATAGACGAGATTCAAAAGATTTTCGCAGCTATTCCTAGTGCGGTATTTGGAGAGGAAGATTTACTAATCTACCTACCTAGCAATATGTACAGAAACTACCTTTCTGCCCTTGGTGGATTTGGAAGTAATGGACTTGGAGCGGCTGGTACTGACAACAAAGGACCACAATGGTACGGTGGAGGACCTTTAAGTTTCTCAGGAGTTAAGATAGCTCATGCACCGGGATTAGCGAATGATACAGCTGTAGCAGCTCAAAAATCAAACTTATTCTTTGGCTGTTCGTTACTAAGCGACACTTCAGAGGCGAAGTTGATAGATATGACTGACATTGACGGAAGTAACAACGTAAGAGTAGTTCTTAGATATGCGGCTGGTATTCAGCACGGTATCGGAGGAGACGTAGTTTTATATTCATAATATTAATAGATAAAAAGATATGGGAACAACAGTAACATTTAGTAACGACGTTGAGAGAATCAAAGACGTTACAGAAGCGATTAGCGTAGGTGGTACTCTAGGCATGGCTGACTCAGGAAAGATATTTCTTGTCTCAGGTACAGGCGGAACAGTAACACTTCCAGCACCAACCGCAGGTTTTAACATAAGATTTGTAACAAGCGGTGGACTAACATCGGCGAATACAGTAATAGCAGGAGGAACAGCCGACGTAATGGAAGGCTCTATAATCGTAGCAGGAGCTGTAGTAGACGTAGACGCTGCGGACCAACTTAATTTTGTACACACTGCGGACAACGTAGGAGACTTTGTCGACATTTGGAGCGACGGAACTTCTTACTTTGTTTTTGGTAATGCACTAAATAGCGGAGGTATAACAGCTACTGGTTAATTAATAACTGGTGGCTGAGACTGCCGCCTAATAAATTTAAAATCAATGGCTTGTTTACTTACAGCGGGAAGAAAGGTACCATGTAAAGATGTTGTCGGTGGGATTAAAGATATATTCTTTTTTAATTATAGCACTATAACAACGACTTTTGATAGTACAGATACAGACGTTATAGACAGTTTAGGAGACGTAACTTGTTTTAACTACGAATTAAAAGGGAATAGCTCTTTTGAACAAACAATAACAGCCTCAAGAGAAAACGGAACAGCTTTCTTTGAGCAGACGTTAAATTTAACTTTAACAAAATTGACAGTTCAAGACCATAAAGAGCTTAAACTTTTGGTATATAATAGACCTCATGTAGTTATAGTAGATTATAACTCTAATGCGTTTATGATGGGCTTAGAACATGGAGCAGACGTTTCAGGAGGAACGATTGTAACTGGAGCAGCTATGGGAGACTTAAGCGGTTATACGCTTACTCTTACAGCTCAAGAGTTGAAACCAGCTAACTTCTTAGAGGGTGCGACTTCAGCTAATCCATTTGCAGGAATGACAGGAACGGTAACTGTAACGGAAGGAACTAACTCGTAAGGGTTATTCATTTGGTAAGATTAAAGGGTAACTTAACGGTTGCCCTTTTTTTTATAACAAAATTTAGCTTTTTTGGTTGTATATATATGATTATATTACAAGAGAGCGGCTCTTCACAAAATATAGACTTTATTCCTAGGAGTTTTACAAGCGGTAGGAGTTATTCTGTTTCAATAGTAGACGAAACATCTAACAAAGTAATACATACAGCTACTACTACTGGCATTACTAGCAACTTATATTTTAATAGGTATAGTGCAACCTTTGCAACAAAGCAAGACATATTCTATAACCTAACAATAAAAGACGGTACTACGGTAATATTTAAGGATAAGATATTTTGTACAAACCAAACAGACCTACCAAATTACAGCGTTAACAATGGGGTCTATACCGCTAATAGTGACGATAACGAATTTATAACAGTATAATGGATAATTTACATATAGTAAACTTGTCGTCTTATAATAGACCACAAATAAAAGAAGATAAGAAACTTGACTACGTCAAATACGGTGACGATAACGATTACTACTCTTATCTTATAGACTTATTTACTAACTCGACTACAAACCATTCTATCATATCCTCAGTTGCGTCTATGGTATATGGTAAAGGGGTAGATGCGTTAGACAGCTCTACAAAGACAGATGAGTACGCAGCCTTAAAATCTATATTTAACAATGACTGTTTAAGAAAGATATGTTTGGACCTAAAACTTTTAGGAGAGGCTAGTTTTCAAGTAATATACCAAAACGGAAAAGTATTAAAAGCCGAACACTTCCCAAGACAAACTCTCAGAGCTGAGAAAATGGACGATGAGGGTAAGATAAAAGGCTATTACTATTCAGCTGACTGGTCCAAAGTAAAACAGGGAGACGACCTTAAAAGAATCGCAGCTTTTGGATATGGTAATAAAGTAGAACCTGAGATAAAAGTAATTAAGAAGTATATATCAGGCTATGATTACTACTGTCCCCCTGATTACCAAGGTGGAACAGCATACGCAGAAATGGAAAGCGAAATAAGTGACTACCTTATAAACGATATTCAAGCAGGTTTCTCAGGAACTAAAGTAATAAACTTTAATAATGGGGTGCCTGATAGAGAAAAACAGCTACAGGTTAAGCAGGATATAATGAACAAACTAAGCGGTAGTCTTGGAGAGAAAATTATAGTTGCTTTTAACAACAATGCAGAAAGTAAAACAACTGTAGATGACCTACCTTTAAACGATGCACCAGCACACTATGAGTATTTAGCTAGAGAGTGTGCAAATAAATTAATAGTAGCTCATAAAGTTACAAGTCCTTTACTCTTGGGTATAAGAACAGAGAACCAAGGTCTAGGCTCAAATGCAGACGAAATAAGAACCGCTAGTCTACTTTTCCATAATACTACTATAAGACCCCTACAAGAGCTTATAACGGACTGTATGGACCAAATACTAGCTGTAAACGATATAAGCCTTAAGCTGTACTTTAAAACGCTACAGCCTTTAGAATTTATAGAAACAGAAAACGCAGTAACTAAAGAAGCTAAAGAGGAAGAGACAGGAGTAAAACTTTCAGACGATAAACTAAACAGTATAGCAGACGCTCTTATAGATTTAGGAGAGGATGAGGACCTAGAAAACTGGGACTTAGTAGACGAGAAAAAAGTAGACTATGACGAGGAGGAAAGGCTAGATAAAATGATAGGGTTAGCAAATACAGGAAGTGCTAGACCAAATGCTAGTAGTGAACAAGACGGTGAGGTAGAAAAACAGGACGAGGTTTTAAAATTTAAAGTTAGATACGCATACGCACCAGCAAGAGCAGACAATGAATCGAGAGAGTTTTGTAGTAAAATGGTAGCAGCAAAAAAGGTTTATCGTAAAGAAGATATTATCTCTATGGATAATAAAGTAGTAAATGCTGGTTGGGGTCCTAACGGTGCAAATACCTATTCTGTTTGGTTTTTCAAAGGAGGTGGGTCATGTAGGCATTTTTGGATTCGTAAGACGTTTATGGCTAAAGATGTAAACCCTGATGTAAAAAACCCAAATGCAGAGATAACAGTAAATAAAGCAAAAAGCGAAGGTTTCACACCAGCAACCAATGACGCTAAAGTAGCTAAAAGAACAAGAGACCAAGTCAATAGAGGTTTTCTACAACCTAAGAACTTTAAAACACCAAAAAGTAAAGGAGTATAAATATGGCAGATTTCGCACTTTTCGTAACAAGAGCTGACGTTGTAAAGTTTACTTCGGCAAATGGTAATATAGATACTGATAGTTTTATACAGTATTTAAAGGAGGCTCAGGATATACATATACAAAACTATTTAGGGTCTAAGTTGTATGAAAAACTACAAACAGATGTAAAAGCAAATCCTACTAGTCTTACAGGGAACTACTTGACTTTAGTAAATACGCATATAAAACCATGTTTAGTACATTGGGCAATGGTAAGAGCTTTGCCATTTTTAACCTATACGGTATCTAACAAGGGAGTATTTAAAGGAACAAGCGAAAACGCTGAGAGTATAACAAAAGAAGAGCTAGACTACCTAGTAGAAAAAGAGAGAGAGACTGCTCAGTATTATACAGATAGACTTATAGACTTTTTAGTCTTTAATTCCCCTAGTATGTTTCCTGAGTATTACACTAATAATAACGATGACAGACATCCTTTAAAGGGTGGGACCGATTTTGAGGGTTGGGTACTATGAGAAAATACAAACCTAAAAAAGAAAATGTTACCAAGCTAAAGAAGTATTTGGCTTATATAACAAAAAACGATAAAAAAGATTGTAATAATATAGTTAATTATGGCAAATACAGTTGATTGGGGTAAGGTTTATTGTAACATGGTTACAAATAACAGTTGGGGAGTAGATATAGCATACACTACCCAAGCGATAAACGATTTATCAACTCCTACTTGTTGGACAACATTCACAATAAGTGCGGATACTACAGACTTTAAAGCTGACAACATTGATTTAACTGCGGATGTTACATTTATATAAAAAAATAAAAATTAAATAGTTATGGCTAAACAACTTGTAAATATAGGAACAGACCCAAACGATAATACTGGTGATACCCTTAGAGCAGCATACGACAAATTAAACGACAACGATACAGAAATATACTCTCTATTAGGTAATGGCACTACCTTATCTATAACAGGAGACGTAAGCGTATCTTCAGGAGCAGTAACAATAGCAAACGATGCTGTAGAACAAGCTATGATAGCAGACGATGCGGTAGGAGCTGACCAACTGGCTAGTAGTGCGGTAGTTACCGCAAGTATTGTAGATGACAATGTTACTCACGATAAGTTAGAACCAAGATATACAGGCACAACAACAATAACAGCAACTTCAGGTAATACTAATGTTGATTGGTCAACATCAACTGTTTTTAAATTACAGTCAGCTTGTACAGGTGCTAAGTCATTTACTTTTTCAGCTTTTAAAGTAGGTCAAGTAATAACTTTCCATAATTTAACAGGTGGTTATACAATAACACTTATAGCAACAAATGGAACTTTTAACAAGTTAGGCGAAAAAGACTATGATGGCTCTAAAACTAACGCTTTAATGGTAGAATGTATTGACGATTCAGCAAACCCAATTTTTAATTACTCAGTATTAACCTATGTAAGTGATTCAACACCAAGCTAAAAAATAAGATATGAAAGCAATAAATATAGACGGTACAATTAAAACCTATAATTCAATTCCTAAAACTTGGGGCAATATTTTAGGTGTACAATATTTAAATGATTCAAGTTTAGAAGAACTTGGTTTTTACGATGTAGTAACACCTTCAACTAAACAAAGCCAAGAATTAGGCTCTATAGAATGGGATTCAAAAAATAAAGTATTTACTTATCCTGTTAAAAATAGGACTTATAGCCAAACAGTAGCTGAACTTAAAACACAAAAAATAGAAAACCTAAAAAGTATTTATGGAAGTAAGTTAGGTAAAACTGATTGGTATATAGTAAGAGCGCAAGAAGGTATAGCAGCACCACAAGACATTATAGATGCAAGAGCATCTTTAAGAACTGAATGTGCGAGTAAAGAAGCAGAAATAAATGCACTTTCAACAAAAAGTTCTATTGTAGATTATCAACTTCCAAGTTATATATAATGAGTTTAGGAAAAAAGAAAATGCTTTCTCAAGGTGGAGCAGGAGGAATTGTAGGTACTGATTACTTCAATACTGTTACTTATACAGCAAATGGTGGAACACAAGCTATTACAGGGGTTGGTTTTCAGCCTGACTTTGTTTGGGCAAAAAGTAGGGTAGATACGCAACAAAATATTTTATTTGATTCTGTTAGAGAAGCTGGAAATCACGGTTTAATATCTAATCTTGCTTTATCTGAAAGTGGAGTTTCTGCAGGTGCAAATGGGAATGTTTCTTCTTTTGATACTAACGGATTTACTGTTAATGTAGGAACAAACAATAATCCATCTAACAATTACACAAACGACACAAGTAATGGAGGAAGTTACGTTGCTTGGTGTTGGAAAGCAGGAGGTTCAGCAGTAAATAATACAGATGGAAGCATTACAAGTCAAGTAAGTGCAAATACAGCAGCAGGATTTAGTATTGTGAAATTCACATCAAATGCATCAACAATTACTGTTGGTCACGGAATAAACAAACCTGATTTAATAATTTTAAAAGCAACAAGTTTTTCTGACTCTTGGTTTATAAATTGTGTAGGTTTAACAAATCAATCAGATAGAGCGATAAGATTTGGAATTAATGGGGAAGAAACAAGTAATGCTTTTTGGAATAATACAGCACCAACATCATCTGTTTTTTCTGTTGGTAATGGTGTTTCTGTTAGCGGTCAATCTTATATCGCCTACTGCTTCCATTCAACAGCGTATCAGAAAATAGGGTCTTATACAGGGAACGGAAATAATACAGGAACTGTTGTAGATACTGGATTTACTCCTCGATTCGTAATGATTAAAGCAACTACAACTGATAATGGTGGTGGAAATTGGATTATATATGATAACGTAAGAAGTACATCAAACCCAAGAAATAAAAGATTGTATGCAGATTTAAATATTGCAGAGCAATCTATTTCAAATTATGATTTAGATTTTTTAACTGGAGCAACAAAAGGATTCCAACCTAAAATCGGCGCAAGTTCTTATGGATTTAATACACTTAATGTAGATTACATCTATTTAGCAATAGCATAATGGAAGATATAAAGATTTATGGTTTAAATGCAGTTGCTTTAGCATTTTCAGTTAGTGCTATAAATCCTGTTCTACAAGCTATAAGTCTTTTACTTGCTATTGGATATACTATAATATCAATAACACAAAAACTAAAGAAATGACTTTTAAAAACGGTTCAGCAAAAGA
>VMHT01098623.1_pt1 | contig 23170 bp, 38 predicted proteins | sample 4693611 | NCBI WGS metagenome assembly VMHT01 (sample SAMN12280063, study PRJNA550983) | marine metagenome | isolation source: seawater sampled from same location over 5 years 0.02-0.2 micron viral filtrate | place: USA: collected off the coast of southern California halfway between the port... ...
CTTCATAAATACCTATGGCATTTAATTCAGATTGTGACCACATTTGAAATATTTTTGCTGGGTATCTTACATCTTCTATTACCATAGCTTTTGGATTTGTAATAATTTGTTTTACTTCGTTATCTTCTACTAATGCGTACATATTTTAACTTTCACTAAGGTTTAATGTTCTACCCACTTCTTGCCATACAGCACCATTATATTTAAAGACTAATATATCTGTCTTACCATCTGTTGAAGTAAATGTTGGTGCTGTACTTCCAGCAAATTCAAATACAGTATTAAATGCTATAGTGTGTGAACCATCATAATTAATCTCAATACAAATAAAAGCACCCTCAACAGGGTTAGTTGGTACACCAAAAGTAGTGTTTTCTGTTGTTAGATGATATGCGTTTGGCTTTGCTTGTGTATCCCATGCAACAGCGTTTGATGATGATGTTAATGCTTGTTGTGGAATATAAGCTAAATCATTGAATTTTATTGCTCCTGTTCCATTTGTTGTAAATTGTATATGACCATTAGCACCATCTTCTAAAGTTATGTTTCCAGCGTTTGTACCAGCATTTGTATTTAAAATTAAATCTCCTGTACCATTGGTAGTTAAAGTTGCATTTGCGTTGTTATCTCCAATTTGAACTGTGTCTGCTTGAAGTGTTACATCGCCTGTACCATTAGGAGCAATATCAATATTTGCGTTTGATGTTGAAACTATATCGTTTCCATTTACATCTAAATTACCACCTAATTGTGGAGATGTATCTCCAACAACATCTGAAGCTGAGTCTGAAACATCAACAGAATTTGATGATGTGTTAAAAGTTGCAAATGTAATATCATCTGAACCATCAAAGAATTTAAGTACGAGTAAATTTGAACCTGAGTTTGTTGTATCAAGCCAAAAAGTTCCTGTCGTTGCTGATGATGGTCTTGATGTACCAGAGTTAGAAGAATTGATTGCTCCTAAAACTGTGTTTAGATCAGTCCTAAAATTTGGGAACGACTGGTTTGCTATTGTAAAATCTGTTGCTTGTGCCATACTAATTTATACTCCTTTCAGAAGCCTTTTGCAATAAAATCAAAGGTCCTAGATATATTTGAACCACTTGAATTTTTAAATAATACGTCGAAACTACTAACAGTTTTATTGCTAACTGTAAAGAAATCTCCTGTAGCCATATTTTCAGCAGTAATCCCAACTGCATAATTTGTACTTTTGAATGGAGTTGAAAATGTAACAGTTTTTGTAGAAGCACCTGAAGAAATATTATCCTCACTAAATATTCTGTCTGGCATATCTACCACTACTGTTGCTTCTGAAACAACGGCAGTTGAAGCTAAATCGCTTGATGTTAAAACAAGTCTAAATTTTAAATATCTTGCTGTATAATTTCCTATAACAAATGTTTGAAAAGATGTAAATGTTAAATTATCATCTGAAGTTGCAATTTCTAAATGAGCATCTGAGTTAGCTGGTGCATCACCATCGAAATTAGATTTTCCACTGTCGAAGTTTCCGCTTCTATTGTCAAAGAGGTCATCTGGGTTTCTAGCTGTTTGAGTTAATGAAGCTGTAACTCTTACTGTGTGTTTAGCACCTATATCAACTACATTAGCAAACTCATAATTTCCTGTTGATAAAAAATCTGCATTAGAAACTCCTGAATCAAAAAATCTTGTAGCCTCATCATCGAAATCTCCACTTGCACTATCAAAAAGCTCACTTGAATCTAATATCAATGAGCCATCAGACAAAACTACATCATTTTTAGTTCCAGAAAATGTAGGATGTTCGTTAATTGTAGTTATAGCATTAAAATTTGTAACACTTGTAACGTTTGAAATAACTGCGGTAGCATTTGAGGAAAAATTTCCTAGCTTATCAACAGCTTTTATCAGATAAGTGCCAACTCTAGCTGGAACAGTTATTGAAGTTGCTGGTCTTGAAACTTTTGTAACTAAATTAACTGAGTTAATCCACTCAGCAGATCCATCAGTTTTGGAAGAAAATCTTATTTGATAAAAAGCTAAATCTAAATCTGGTACAGCATCATAACTTAAATGTGCGTCTTGACCTGAAACATTACAAGTAAAGTTTTCAACATCTGATGGTGGCAAAATTGCTCCAACAATTTGTCTTTGTGCTGATACATAAGTAGATGAAACTCCTAAAGTATTCACAGCTTTTACTCTTACATCATAAGTAGATTGGTCAATTACATTTAAAACTCTATGATTTAATCCTGAACCTTGTGCATAGATAATAAAATTTGAATCTGTGCTAAGTTTGTATTCTACTTGGTAGAAATCTATAAATTTATCTGTAGAAGCACCTATCAATACATCTAAAGCAACGATTACAGTTCCATCATTATATTCGATAAGTTGGTCACTCAGAGTAACACTAGCTGGTGGTTGGATAGTAAATGGATTTGGTAAATTTGTTGTTGGGATATTAGGTTGTACTTTTTTAGAAGCCCAAGAATAAATACTATCTTGATGTTCTATTAAAGCTAATCCTATGGTATAATCTTGATTGAATGTTGCTCCCATTACACGAAATGCTTTAGCTGAAAATCCAAGTGAGCTGTGTGTAATATTAACAATATCTCCAATGGCTAGATCGTATGCTTTAGCACTTGCATTGATTGTTATTCTTTTTCCTTGTCTAGAACGTCTTAAAATAATCTCAGCCATTTCTTCCGCCTGATACGGACTTGTGATCGTCTTAAAATCAAATTTTCCCTCTAACAAAAATCCACCATCTTCAGTTTTCATCGTTGCGTGTTTATCTGCTGTTGCAATACTTGATTCATCAATCGGAGGAAATTGTACCTGATCAACTTGAAAATTACGATCTGGATTAATAAATGAAGCTATAACTCTATTGTACTTATTATTTTTGTTTTCACTCTCTAATTTTATTCCACCAAATATATCATCTTCTGTTAAAGTTATACTAGCTGATCCTGTTGTTTCTATTATTAATTTATATTTACCACTTGAATAAGGTAAAAAACCTCTACAACCTTGTATCAACTCTCTTACATTTTCAATAACTTTTTTTGATGTATCTAGAACTGCATTCGTATCAAATATGTTTATATCACTTGCACCACTATAAGGTGTAACTTGTGTTATACAAACTAAAGAAGCATCACGAAAACTTTGAAGATCAATATTAGATGTTGATATTCCTTTACCATATCTTTCATTTCTTAAAAAATCTAAAATACAAAAAGCTGGATTAGTTGAATAAGTTGCACTAGATTCATTCAAACTAGCATCTAGTGTTACTATTTTTTTTCCTTTTATTTTAGCTTGTATCTTTGGTATGCTATTAAATGCATCTTGATTCCAAGTAAAACGTGCCGCCAAATATGCTATCCCAGAAAGTTTATGATTAGAGGTCCAATTAGTTAGAGTTGATAACAAACTTGAAGCTGACTGACTATCAGAACCAAAGAAAGCCTGTAATTTAATTAAAGATTCAGCACTAGAACCCTCTACTGTTGGATCAGCTTTGAAGAAATTAGAATCACTTGAAGCAACATCTCTTTCAGTACCATCTGTTAAAGCACCATCAAAAGTAACTGCCTTGTCATCTATTCTTATTTCTTCTATCGAATTTATTTCACCCTCACACATAACAAGAGCTACGTAAAGGTAACGATTATCTGTGCCACTAGTTTCTATAAATATCCTTGTGCCTCCAAGTAATCTTTCTCCATAGCAAATCGGTATCGAAGCATCGTTTGATTGTTTATTTACAAGGATACCTTTTTCAAACTGATCAAAATCACTATCTCCAAAGTCTGGTATATCTGGTATATCTATTAACCACCCTATTGCCTTTTCGACAATATCCATAACAAAATCTATTGCATCATCTATAATATCTATTGGATTAGGACACATACTTATAACCTTTTATTAAATACATTTCCTACTGTATCAAACTTTAGAAAATTGTATAATTTTTTTACTTTTTCTATTCTAACACCAACACTTGAAGCTGGTCTAAATTCTAATGCACCTTTTGATCTAGCCCATTCTTCTGATTTTTTTATCAATTTTATTGGTAACATAATACTACCTCTTTTGTTCGGTTTAATAAATAAACCTAAATCAAAACAAAAAATTTCATTACTAAAAAAATATTTAGATAACATTATAACCATAGCTCCTATTATTTCATTATCTTCTACTGCAATAAATCCTGTACCTTTAAAATCATTCTTCAAAAGATAGTCAAACTGTTTTTCTAATCTTTCTTCACTAAATGGAATATCTTTAAATTTACTTTCAGACCACATTATCTCACAAAGTTTTATTAAAGGTTTTACATCTTCTTTTTTCCAAATTCTAATTTCCATTACACTTTACCCCATTTAATATCTTGTACTGTTAATGCTGAAAACTCCATACCAACATCTGTTGAAAAAAATTTCTGTTGCGAGTTAGGATTGGTTTTTCTACCATTTACTTTATCGAAATCTGCCCAATGCGAAACTATAGTATATATTATATCTGTTTCTTCCTCTGTTTCTGTAATTTCAAATTTATCTATGTGTCCATCATAAAGTAAAAAAGGATCAGCAATAAGTGCATTGTTATCATCTAACATACCTCTAAATATTTTTACTGAATCATTAATTACATTTTCATTCAAAGTAATTGATAAAAAAGATTGATCAACACCAGATATGCCAAGTCTTAAAGATGATTTAGTTATACCTACTTCTTCAGTAAATTGTGATACACCTTGTAGAAATCCTGTTGAGGTATAAGTTACTGAACTACCAGATACTGAGCTTGTTAGTTGAAATGAGCAATCAGTTACATTTTGAGGTGTACCAAACCCAAAAGTAATTAAATGTACTGGTCTTAATACATTTGTTGCTAATTCATTTTTCAGAGCCGTCGTTAAGTTTCTCGTCATAAATTTCGTAAGTTGTTCTATTTATTTTTTCACTACCTTTTATCATAACAAAACTAAAACTTCCATCAGGGATATTATGCTTTCCAAGATCATTTGTTTTTGTATTTATATCGACTTCATCTACAACTTTTTCAGCTATAACATCAACATTTATCCAATGTCTTACCAGATATTTTGCCATTAGAGAGCTTCTTCAACATCCAATTCAAACTTGTATAAAACATTTCCATCTTTATCTGCACCAACTTGTCCAAACTCTTGCATGTCATTTATTAAATAAACTGTAAAAGGTACATTGTTATAAGTTACTCCCTCGTCATTAGCTAACGCAGTTCTTAATGGTGGCTCGATAGTTATTGTACTAGCATTTGATGAGCTTGTTACATCTGCAACGATCATATATACTTTATCATGACCAAATTTTATTACATCACCACTTTTAAATCTACCAGCTCCATCTCCAGCATGTCCATCAATATCGATTGTTGTATCTCCAGCAGTGTGTGCACCATTAACTAATATAGTTCCTGTTTCAGTTCCTCTTGTTGTAGATATTTCTGGTGGAATGATTGTAAAATTTTCTTTTCCTGATCTTTGTTTAATTATAAAAGCCATAAGTTCTCCATATATATCTGATCTTTTTCCTGTAATTATATCTGCTGTAAATCCAAATTTCTGTCCATCTAATTGTCTTGAAAATTTTTTACCACTTGCAGATTTAGATATTAAAGTTTTTTGATTACTTTTAATTGTTGCTACTCTGAAAGCCGCAGTTGATATTGGAAACGCACCTGACATTATATGATAGCCTCTCTTCCTCTTTCATTAACAGATTCATTTATTATTCTTGAAATAGTACCACGTCTTTGTACTAATAGTTGGTCGAATGATCTTGCGTCAACAGTAGTTATATTAAAATTAACATTAACAGGTCCACCGCCTGTACCTCTTGCACTTTGAGTTATTTGTCCAGATTGGTTAGGAATGAAAAGTTCAGGTCCTCTTTCTCCTACTACAAATGGTTTTCCTTTTGATACTGATCCGCCTGTATGTCTTCCAATAAAAGGTATTCCACCACCACCTCCCATAGCCATCAAAATTGCTTGAAGTGCAATCTGTCTTTTTAAAGATGATTCTATATTATGATTAGTTGTCAACTCATCTTTTTTAAATTTGTTTAATATCTTTTGCTGTATAATAAATTGTATAAAGGTTGCTAATACTTCTATTAATATTCTTTGAGCTATTTGTTTCATAGTATTTTCTAAATCTTTTCCTAAAACTATCGATTCAGCAAGACCTCTAGAAAAACTTTTGATTCCACCTACTATACCTTTAGCAATAGTTTGATTTAAACTTTCTACATCTTTTTTTATAATATCTAAAACACCCTCTGCAATTTTATCTAGCTCTACACCTAAATTTTTAGTTTCTTCTGTTGATCCTTTTAGTTTATTTAAAAGTTCTTCGACTTGTTTTTTTGATATTAATGCTTTTGCTTCTAGTGAATTCAAAAATACTTTTAATTTTCCTATTGATGAATCTAACTCTTGATTAGCTCCCATTGTTTCATCTTTTAAATCTTTCATAGGAGTTTTCAGTTTTTCTGCGGCTTTCCTAAAGTCCTCTATTACTATTCTTCCATTCTTTACTCTCTCTGGGAATATTTTGAAAAACTCTAAAGCATTAACTAATTTTTCTAAAAAGAATGCATAAGCATTAGTTAGATCTCCTAAAAATCCTCTTATACTATCAAAAACACCACCTATTAATAATAATATACCTTTTCCTAATCTTCCTAACATTAAGAAACCAATTAAACCAAAAGTCTGTACTCCAGATGGTAATGATTTGAAAACATCAAATAAATTTAATACTGCACTACCAACAAAACTAAATACTGGTTTTATTGCCTGTATGATTGTAGCTGAACCTATAATAATTCCTTTTGTTGCTGATATTAAACCAGCACTTAATTTAGCTCCAAACTCTGCTAGTAATCCTTCGTTTTGCTCTATTAATTTATTTACCTCGACTAAACCTTGTTTGACGAAATCAAAAAATCCAGCTTGTCCTGTTTCTAATCTAAATTTGAATAATTTATCTGATAACATCGAGAGAGTACCAGCAAAAGTTGTTGATAATACTTCTGTTGCTTTTTCAAACTCTCCACCCTCTCCAAAAAGTTCTCTAAATCTTTTTTTTGTTTCTTCTATTGTTACCACTGCTCCAGCTTGAAAACCTAATAAAGCTCTTACACCTCTTTCTCTAAAAAGGTCAGCCGCACCTATACCAGATGAAAATGATCTTTGAATTTGCTCTGCTGTTGTTCTAAAATCTAATCCTGTTACCGAAGCTATGTTTCCTGTAAGTTTTAATATTTCATTAAGCTCGTCTGCATTTTTTGTAACTACTGCAAGATTACCAGCACCAGCCTGTATTTCTTCTAACGTAAAAGGAACTTTAGAAGCAAAGTCAATTAAACCTTTGAATGCTTTATCACCCTCTTTGACACCTTTGAATAAAAATGCAAATCTTAATCTTAATTGTTCTACGTTTGATCCAACATCTAAAATTGATTTAACAACTAAACCACCACCAATACCAACTAATGCAGATTGAACAGAAAAAACAGCACTTTTTAAATTTGCTAATCCTGACCTAACACCAGCGAAAGCCTGTCTTGTTTTATCTTTTGCTAGAATGTTAAGTACTAAATTTTGTGCCATCGTTACCTTGCTTTATTAGTTTGTGCATTGTGTTCATCATTTTCTAATGAAATATATGCTAACCAATGATTATATTCCCACTCTTCCATTTGTAAAAGAGTAGTTAGAGATATTTTTAACCTATCAGCGACAATAAGTAAATTTCTAATTTGAGGATTAAATTTTAGTTTTTTTTTACTTCATCTGGAGAGATTACTTGAATCATAGCAGTTGCTATCCGAGATAATACATCAGAATCTACTTTAGTTAATAAATCCATTTTATCTTCTAATTTAAAAATCTTTTTTCCATCTTTGTCTAAAGACTTCATAACAACAATATCAGCTAATATGCTAACGTCTGTCATATTATCAGATTTTTTAAATAGTTTATTTTTCTCGTACAGATTAATAGGATTCCAAAATAAAACAGTAGGCTTTCCATCTTCGTCTTTCCATTCAGGAACTTCGATAGATTGTACTCCAATATTCTCAAAGTGAGATTTGGCTCTGTCTAGTATTGACATAAATTATTATTCAGTTCCTATTGTTAAAGCACCTGTTCCTTGAAAAGTTACTGATCTAGTAACAATTCCATCTAAAGGCTGTGATACTGACATTCCTGTAATAACACTTGCTCCCTCAAATTTTCTGTCGCCTGTTGAACTACCCTCTGGTAATAATTTAAAAGTTATACTTGCACCAGCCGTTAGTGATGTTTGAACACTATCAGCTTCGTCAAAGTGCATTTCTAAGCTACCAGAAAAAGATGTTCTACCAGCAATGAAAGTTTTTGAAGCATCAGCCATTTTTGTACTTTCAACAACATCTCCTGTAGTTTCGATAGTAAATGAAACAAGTTCTCCAACTGCTGAACCGCCAACTACTACTTCACCCTCTTTACCATGATGTACTGCCATATTTTTCTCCTTGTAATTAATTATTTATATTAGTTTTCTTCTTCTTCGTCAATATCTTCATCTTCATCTTCTTCAAAAGTTTGTTCTTCTTCATCTTCCCATTCTTCGTCAGATTCATTTTCTTCTGCTTCTTCTACCAAATCTTTTACTTCTTCGCAAAGCAAACTTTCTTTATCGTGAAGTTTTTCTATCGCATTTATCTTCTTTTTGATTTTATCTAGTATTTTTTGTAATTTCATAATCTATCCTATGGTGTTGCCGCTTGATGTTCATATATCACACGTACAGTAATTAGTACAGCTCCATATGGAAATAAACTACCAGCATCAGTTTCTATTGATATAACCTCTGTGTCTAAAGCATTTCCATTTCTGGTAATATCAGATTCAAGTGCAGTTTCAATAGCAGAAGCTAAATTATTTCTTGCTGTATCTATATTACTTTCACTACCTTTAACGTATCCTGTAATACCAAATTCTAAAGTACATATTCTTGTTTTAGCACCACTACCCATTTCTTGATCTTCTTTTGTTTCTTCAATAGTTTGAATTAATACTGCTGGATATTGTGCTTGTGATAATTCATCTAGTTCAAAAGGTTGTCTTGTAACTTTTTTTACACTTGGACTAGATATGCTACTTATCACAGTAACTAAATTTGATGCAATGTTTTCTCTAGTACTCATATTCCTAATCTTCTAATTTCTTTTTTTAAAAAATTTTCGTAGGTCCTTTGTATCACTTTTTCTGTCTTTTTGTTAAAACCAAAAAATTTTCTTTTAGGTAAATTACCCATACCTTTTTGATGGAATAATCCTTTAGTAGCCTCTCTTGGTGATCTAAAAAAAACTTGTGCTTTACTTCTTGATACTACTTTAGAAGAAATACTTTGTAACATTTTATTTGTATCTTCTAGATCTACAGTTGTCTTACCTTTTAGTTCTGCATAAGCTGGAGAGTAACCTATAAATTTTTTACCATCTTGATCTTTTCCTGATTCAGTTCTTTTTACAATTATTGTTTTTAATTGTTCACCAGCTTGATCTAAACCTTGTTGAATTATTCTAGGAAATCTATGTAAAAATTTAACGTAACGTGCTTGAACTTTTCTAGCATTAGAAGTTATTTTTAAATCTAAAGCCATTATCTATTTAATCTTCTGTAACCATGTAAAGGCTCTCTCTCAGCTTTTGATATAGATGCATTGTCGTCTGAATCATATTCTACACCATCTTCAAGTATCGATCTAAACTCTTTATTATACTCAGACATATAATATTCAGCCATTCTTTCAAATCTATCTTTATCTGCTTCTGGTCTAAATTTTGTTAATGCTGGTAAATAAAATCTTCCAAGAAATAAATAAACACCAGCTCTTTCAAACTGATCTAAATTTATTTTTGTATTATCCATTTCTAAAGTATTCAAAACTGTTATGTCTGTATACACGTTGGTTTTATAAGTAGGAAACCATTGTATTCTTAACTCTCTTAAAATATCATTAGTTGTTTGTGCAAGAAAATTTACTGTTTCAGTTGCAGTTGTTGAGATACCAAAATCAAAAGCATCAGGTTGATATTTTAAAATATCAGATGTAGTGATAACGTTGACTCCTGTAAAGTTAGCCATTATCTAATACCCATTAACCAGTTGAATATTTTCTTAATCTTTTTTTTTAGTTTTTTTAACATTTTTTTTCTTCTTTGGTTTTAGTTGTACGACTTTATCTACCAAATCAACAATTTTTGATTTTTTTAATTCTTTTTTAACATTTGCTAAAGGTACAAATCCTCTAGCTTTAAATGAATCTTTGTTAGCTTCATATTGTTGTTTGCTTCTAACAATAGTTTTTTTTCCATTAGTTAATTCTATATTCATAATAACTCCTAACTCCTATGGGCGATTTCTCGCCCATAAGAAAATGATTATTAGCTTACTATACTTGAATCACCTTGTATTTCAACACCATAAGTATCATGTAGTTCTCCTACACCATATACTGCTGTTGCTACAATTTCATCAGCTCTTAAACTAGCATCTCTTTGAGTTTCAATTTTTAGGTCCTGCATCATTGCCATTCCTAAAGCATCTCTATGGAACATTGCTGATTTGTAGTCACCAGCATTTCCTGTATTAGCGATGTTTGAAGTTTCAAAGATTCTGATTCCACCTAGAGTACCGATGAAACCATTTCTTAGTGCTTCGTTTGCTAAATCAGATACGTTACCAGATGTTGCAAATGTATTTGTGATACCTTTTTTCAAATCATAAGCAATATCAGGATGAAAAACTGCTACAACATCATTCAAAGGAACATTGTTTCTTCTTAATGTTGCTAGAGCTTGGAAAAAATGCTCGACAGTTACAGCCGCACCAGTAGATCCTACTGTGTTTGAGAAACCATCAAATAGAGCAGTCATGTCTAAGTCTTGTTTCTTTGCGATTGCTTCACCGAATAATTTACCAATGTCTGCCGCTACATTTCTTGGAGCCGCATTTCTTGCTAAATCAGTTAGTGTTGTCATTATTCCATTCTCACTTGCAGTTATTGTAACTGAAGTTGGGTTTACTTCTGTGTTGGCTAAATCAGTTGCTTCGTTTACTGCTGAAGCTGAAACAGTACCATAAATTGGTACCTCTACTGACTTTCCACCACCAGATACAGCATAATTTCGTACAAGCGGTCTCATTATAGACTGCTCGTTTGCTACGAATAATGCTTCTGCAACAATCTCAGTATATAGTTCCGAGAGTGTGCTACTTGTTGTTTCGTTCGACATTTTATTTACCTATTGTTATTTATTTAAATTTATTTGAACTGCACCACTATCACGTTGTTTACGATATTCAGCATATCGTTTACGATCCTCTGGTTTGCTCAAATCTAAGTCCTGAATATTAAAAGGTTTTACAGTTTTCCCCTCGACACTAGACTGGCTTCCTGTTCCAGACAAAGACCCTTTACGGAAGTGTGGGTTAGTATCTAAAAACTCTTTTACTCTTTCTTCAATCGTAAGTAGTTCTCCTTTAGGATTATACCTAATGTTTTTATTATTATCAAGTATTTCTACTCGACCATCATCATTATAATTTACTTCATTTTTCAATAAAGAAACTACTTGATCAGGAGCTATCGCATTATTTTTTGAAGCTAAAGATAAAATAGAATTATCTACATTGATTGTTTTTACTTTGCTTTTCCAATCATTAAGTTCTTTATCTTTTTCAGCAATTCTTTCTTTCATCAAATTTTCAAGATCAGCTTTTGTTTTAGCTTCTTGGATTTGTTTTTCCTTTGCCGCTTCATCTTCTTTTTTTTTCATTTCGTCTAGTTGTCTTTGCTGTTTTGCTTTTTCTGATTCAAGTCTTTGCTTGATTATGTTATCAAGTTGTTCTTGTGTGAAAGTGTTTTCTGTTTTCACTTCGTCAGTTTTAGTTTCTTTAGCCTGTTCTTCAACAGCATCATTTTTCGGTTGATTAACCTGATTTTCTTCTGACATTTTATCTCCTATTCAATTATTAATTTTCCGTTATTGTCATACCAATCTTTATTGACAAATGACCATTGATGACGACAGTTATATCCTCCTCTTACGATAAAAGGATCACCAGCTTTTTTGCCTGTCCAATTTCTTCGCCAAAGTTTTCTGACTTCATCAATAGTAAAAAGTCCACCTTTTCTTTTATCATATCTTCCGTTTCTGACAAGCCTACAGAAATCTCTGGTTGTTGGTATATTGCTACCTTGATAAACTACAAATTTCAATCCAGCATCGTTTGCCTTTGCTAAATTAAGGGTTGCATCGAACTCTCTCAAAGAATCATTTAATATCTGACCAGCATATCTTTTCATGTTTTCTCCAGCTCTATCTCTTGCAAATTTAGATTGTAGTGTTTGTATATTTTTATCTAATCTAGCTCTTACAACTTTGCCTTGTGTAGTTCTTTTATCTAATCTTCTAACTCTTACTTCATCACGTTTGATTGAAGCTACAAGTTTATTTACTTCTTCATCTTTTGCTGAAGCATATATACCATTGATTGTACGTCTTAAATCATCTTCAAGTTCTATTGGATCACTACCTATAAGAGTATATTGATAAACTTTTTCTGATAATCTTCTTGTGAAAGTATTTGAAACATCTTTAAATTGTGTGTAGGTTTGTCTTTTAAGGTTTTGTATTAATGTTAAATCAGATTGCGTAAGCTGTTGAAACTCTACAGGAATATTACCGATAGTCCTAAAAGCTCTTTCAACTCTCTTTGCCTGTTTATTAAAACCTTGTCTTACAACAGTATCAGACCACCCTAAGTATTCTCTTTCTAAAGTTTGTCTAATTAAAGGTTGAACTGCAATCGCAGACTTTAAATTAAATAATTTAAAATCATCATTCTTTGGTATTTGTTTATTTACTAACTCAACTATCTCTCTTTCAATTTTATCTAATGTTCTGATTAATGTTTCGTAGTATTGTGCTTCTGCGACCTCAATAGATCGTATTCGATAGTTTGTAAAATCTTCTACTATATTCGACATTCATTAAACTTCTTCTTCTTCTACTTCTTGAGTTGTTTCTGGCTCTTGAACTTCGTCTTGTGTAAACTGTCCTAATTCTTTTTGTGCTTCTATCTCATCAAATATAATTCCAAGTTTTTCATCATCATCAACAACAGCTCTTGCGATTTCTTTATCAATCTCTTTTTGTAAAGTAGGAGATTCAATATTGATTGCTTTAGCTTGTTGGAAATATGCAAGGTCAGTAGCATAATCTCTAATGTTAAAAGTATCTGGATAAGTTATCTCTCCATCGAAAGTTGCATTTTGAAACATAGCATAACATCTAAAAATTTGTTCTTCAGCTATCTGTAAGTTATCTGCTTTTTCTGAAAGTCTTGCGTTTAATAATTCAAACTCTGTTTGTAATGCTATACCAGATGATACAGCTTGTTTAGTTGTTCTTACTGCTCCTGTATGTGCAATTCTATTTATAGATTCAACTTTATGATTTATTGATTGCATAAGCCCTTGTAGATTTTGTCCTGATGGTTGTAACAAATAAGGTTTTAAATTAGGCTCCATCTCTTCTGGCATCTCTATAACTGCACCAGCTCCAGCACTAGCATTTACTGATGGAGTTTTTACTAATGATGGGTGATTAGTTAATCTAATTAATTGTTCTATCTCTGAAAGTTCGTTGTAGATTGATTTTTGCAAATCAGCAATATCTGCCAAATCGGAAATTCCTAAACCTTTTTTGTGGCTTTTCGAATTGTAAAGAATAACTGCTGGTATTCGTCCGATCTGGTTATCGGCAGTATCTATTGTAGTTGGATCTGATCTATCGTCTTTTGAATAGACTGTTTCTATTCTATCAGGATACCATAACTTAAAATACGTGCCACCATCTTTATCTACTTCCTCTCTAATCTTTAAATAATCTAAATAATATTTTCCATTTATCTCACGTTTAAAATTCCAGTCTAAAACGTTTTCTGGTGTAACTAATGATATGTAAGGTCTTATGTCTTGATCTAGTTCTTCTGCTCTTGTTCTTGTTTGTATTGTTGGTTTGTCTAAAATTAAAAAACAATGTCCATATATTGATGAATATATTTGTGCTTGTTTCATAACACTATTAAAACTATTACCCTCTAGGTCAGCATCTTTCAAGAATGATTCTAAACTTGCTTCATCACCCATTTCTCCAAAATCTCTTGAGGCTTTAACTCTAAATAAAAATGATGAATATATTTGGATAATATTTTTACAATGGTTATCGCATGGTGTGTTACCAAGTCTTTGATTGTATTCGTTATCTAGTTCAAGATTATATCTGTTTAAGTATTGTCCGATAGTATAATCATAACCACCATTATAACTACGAATAAAATATTCCCATTGATTTACATTTTCTTTGTAATCTTTGTGAGTTTCGAATGCTTCATCTCTTGAATAAGCCATATTATTTATGTGTCCATCTTACTGGTTTGAAAGGTCTTTGGTCTGCTATTAAAGGTTTAACTATTTCAATTAAATATCCAATGCTATCGTTCATATGATCAAAGCCCTCTTCCTTATCAGGAATATTTGTATTTTCCTTATATATCTGTCTTTGTAACCCACGAACAATAATTTTGCAAGATGGATTAACAAATATGTGTCTTTTCCCTGTTGCTGATTTAAGTCTTGAATTAACTGCATTGATTCTATCTCTTATCGGACTGTGTTTCAATTTACATTTAACATTAAATCCAGCATTTTGTAAAATAGTTAAATCAGTTCTTCCACCAGCAGAAGTTTTTCTTTGCCTACAAGCTGGGTCTGGGTAACAAAATATTTTTTGTTTAGAGCCGTATCTGTTTCTTATTTCCTCTACCATTTCATCAGTATTACTTGAATAAATAACTATTTCATCTTTAAAATGTATTATATCTTTTTCTATTTGTGCAACTGAAGCTGACATAGGATCTACGTTAAAGTCTAATCCAATGTGTAAAGGTTTGCTCCAATCAATGTTATTTTGTTTAACATTATCAACAGGGTGAAAATTATAATATACAGCTCCAGCATAGTTTTCAAAAGTTCCCTCAAACTCTTGCCTGTAAGTTCTTATATCGACATCTTGTTTTGCTTGTTCTAATTCTTCTTTAGGAACCATACCACCTTGTAAAGTTGTGAACTGAAAACTATCCCATTCTTCCTCTTCTTTGCCTTTAAGATACATTCTATAAGACCAATTACCATAACCTTTAGGAGAACCACACATCAATACATCTCCTTGTGTATCTGCTATCGATGCTCTAAGGACCTCTGTCCATGCCTTTTCATCTATGTCAGCAAATTCATCAAGTATTAAAAAATCTATTCCTACACCTCTTAATGCATCGTAGTTCTCACAACCTTTTAATGATATTTTTGATCCTGTTTTTTTTATTGTAATTTGTAAATTAGATTCATTAACATTTTCTATCCAATTAAATTGATGTAGCATATCTTTAAGTTTAGCCCATGCAATCTCTCTAGCCATTTTGAAAGTAGGAGCAACGTACCAGATGTTTTGTTTTACTCTACTAGCATACTTCATCATTTCAGTAATACATAAATAAGTTTTTCCAAATCTACGACCTGATACTAAAACTCTGAATCTTTTATTGGACGATGATATTTGATACTGGGGTTTTGTTAAATTGATTTTCATTACAGCCAAATCTAATGTAGATATTATACTCATTAACAGCATCTCGTCCAAGTGCAACTATTCTGTCGTGAGCTTCTGTGTATCCAGCTATCATACATTCATAAGCATCAACATATTCTACTTCTGCTTGAAAAGGTGGCATACAATTTGTTTTTCCATCGATTACAGAACACACTAAAAAGATTAAGACAAACTTCATTTGAACTGATCCTCATTCGGTGTATTGTTTGCTACATCATCTTCCCATTTATCTATAATTTTTCTATTATGGTTTTCTTTGATTTTTTCAAGATTACTTTTTAATGTATCTATCTCAATATCTTTTAAATCAATTACTGCTTTAAGTGTATCTACTTCTTTTTCTAAAGTTGCAATTTTTACTTCTAAATCTGAAGGACCTCTATATTTTAATTCCTTACGTAATTTATTTACTAGAGCTAATCTTTTTACTATTTCTTCTTTACTCATTTATAATCCTTAATATTTTTTTCTGACCCATATATATCTCAGTTTCAGCTTTGACTTTTTTACATTCGAATCTTACGGCTTGTGGATTTACTTCACGAATGGCAATACGTTTAGACTTTAAACATTTTGATAATGATTCTTTGTAAGTGTGTTCAACAAGATCATTATTCAGATACATTATTAGAGCTATAACCATTTCCATTTTTTCTTACCTTATCTTTTAATTTTTCTACTTCATTTCTTAATCTATCAATATCTTTTATCATTCTTTGAATGTTAACTCCATTATGCATCATTTCATCTACTCTTGTAATAGTTTTTTCTAAATCACTAGCTAGACTTTCTTGAATAAGAAATTGTTCTTGATCAATAGGTTTTTGATCACTAGCTTTAAGTAGATCATTTAACATTAGCTCTCTTGATGTTTCAAGTGATGTTAGTCTTGAAGTTATTTCTGTGTACGCAAATATCCCCATCGCTACTGCTAAAATTATTCCTATCATGTTTTTGATAGGCATTGATACTGATGTATTCTCACTTACTTTCATTATCTCCAACTCCTCATACTCCAGTAGGCTGGGCTAAGTGTCTTTTGACCTCTAACCTTTTTTAGAACTCCACCCATACGAGCTAAAAAGGACCTACGTCTTGCTGGTATGTGTTTTTTAATACTCATTTCCTTACTACCGAAATTTACCTTTTTGATATTGCCTGTTCTTTTGTCTTTGACAAATACTTTGAACTTCTTAACATCTCCTCTAGTAGGAGTATTTAGTTTTACTGTTCTTCCTCTGTATTTTGCCATACAAAGTTTTTATCATAAATTATCTACATATACACCCATAAAAATAACCAGAGCCATCTTTCATCTGATGTTGATTAATTGGATAATCTAAATATTCTGTGAACTCTAATCTAATAATATCACACAAAGAAAAACAATCTACATCTGCTAATATTTTAATGTGATCAATCATTTCTTTTGTAACTTCTATAAGTTCATAGACACCATCATTTAGGATTATTAATTCCATTATCTTTTAAAATGTCTAGGTCGCCACTTGTTACAAACGTAAGTATCTTTCACACCTCTAGTACGATAAACTCCGCAGAAATAATTCCTTTGAGAAAACATTCCACAGTTACCACAGCTTCCCTCTCCTCTTTTTGCTTGTCTAAAATCTTGTGGCATTTGGTAAGGTATAAACTCTCCATTCGGATAAAAGTTTGATCTTTTCATTTTCCTTGTCCACGATATTTTTTGAATGATCTTTTTCTATTTTTGTTCATAGAACTAAATTTAGGACGTCTTCCAATACTCGTGCCATTTTCTGTCCTAGTGTACTCTATAACTTTTCCATAGAGATTACCCTTTTTCTTTGCCATTTATTTCTTCTGCATTAGCTTCGATGATTAAAGGTAATGGCTCATTATAGCTTGTTTGCTCTATTTTATCTTTTTGATCTAGGTGTTGTTTTCCAAGCCATATTTGCATTGGTACTGAACCACTTAATGCTTTCTCGAATTGAGCACGTCTTAAACTTATTTTGCCCATCTGACGACCCTTTTTTATAAGGTGGACATAATTACGTTGTAACGTCTTAGTAGATACATCACAAAATTGTGCAATTTCGTCATAAGTGCAATGTAATTGGGCTAATTTTTGCACAGCCTGTATATCAACTTTTTTAATAGGTCTAGCCATTATGTCCTTTTTACTTTCTTTTACAGAATATGATTGAATCTATAAAGCCACCCCAATAACCCTCTTGTCCTTGATGTTTCTGGTTATAGTAACTCTTTTGAATATCTACATGAAAATGTTTAGATAATCTTTCTGCACAATCAAAAAAATCCTGCATCTTCCTATTTTTAGTGAAAGAATATTCAAATACAAGTTTATTTATGTTCGTCCAATTATGGTCGTGTTGAAAAACTTCTAACTCTGAACCCTCAATATCTAATTTTATGCAGTTTATATCTCTATGTCTTTCGAGTATTTCATCAAAACTCATACAATTTATTTCAATCGTGGGTAGTTTTTTCTTGTAATGAGTAACTAATGAATGTCGCCAAGTGTTAGGTGCAATAGTAAAGCTATGAGTACCGCCTGTTTGATTAATAGCATATTGGAATGATTCTAAAGTAGTAGAGTATTCTGTTCCTATATGTCTAATATTTTCCTGTAATATTTTGTAATTTTCTGTTTCTGGCTCATAACAATAAACTTTCTTTGCTCCATTCTGTGCCGCATATAAACCAAATACACCTATATGAGAACCACCATCTAACCATACGTCATCAGGCTCAATCTTAAAGTCTATCTTTTTTTTGCTATATGCTTTCTTTTCTAGTATTTCTTTAATTACATTTTCGTCTGAAGTATTTTTTCTAAATACAAATTTATCCAACATTTTTAATCCTTTGAAGTTCTTGGTCTGCTGTTCCACAATCAATCATCTTTTCTCTGTAATAACAAATAATAGATATTCTCTCATATGGAGTTGTTGATATTGCTGGTGTGTTTCCATGCAATTCGTGAACATCAAATAATGCTAAATCACAATTTCTTACATCTACTGCTACACCATATCTAGGTATTACTGTATAGGCTCCTGTATATTCGCCTGTTTGTAATACTGCTAAATTTCCAAAACCCTCTTTTAAATCTCCAGCATCATAGTGAGCCGCAGTCCTAAAATTTTTATTTACTGTTACTGTTGTAAATACTGTATCGTGAATCTTAAAGTCATCACTAGTTTTATCCCACATCTGCTTTTGATTCTTAAAACGTTCTGGCAATGTTTCAGCAAACACTTTAGAGATACTTTGAATATAAGGTAATGCGTCTTTATAAGTTTCAAAATGTTTTTCAGTAAATGATGTTTGACGACAATAGGGTATTCTTGGGTATCTATCTGCATATCCTATTATGCTTGAATAAACGTTTTTTGACTTAGGACTATTCGATAACGTTCCATCTTTTTTTAAGGGTATGAATCTATTACCGCTTAATACCTTACCAACAATAGAACCATCAACTAAATCTCCTACTTGAAAATTAAAATTTCCACCAGCTTTACCTCTATTACTTGTTTTACCTATAGCTTTCTTTAATGAGTGATATGCTTTTTCTGCATGGTTACTTGGTATGCAATTTTTTTTGAATACTGCTAATGGCTCGTCTTTTTCATTATAAACAATCGTATCTTCATTAAGTAAAACTTTAATATGTTTTTCTTCGAGGAAGTCTCCCTCTAATTTCTTAACTTGTTCATCTTCTAATATAGGACTAACTTTTAATGTTTTCATATTCTTTCTCAACTATAGCATAAACTGTATCTGTAATATTTGTTTTTTGATAAGTTTCTTGTAATTCTTTTATCATATCTCTAAATTTTTGTTCAGATTCATTCGTAAAAAATAACTGCATCATCTTTACTGATGAATTAGGTGCTTGAATAGATTCAGTATTGATGTCAGCTATAATATCATTAGGTGCTTTGAATATTAATTCATTCTCCATAAGTTTATTTATTTCATCGAAATTAAAGCCTGTTAAATCTAAATTAAAATTTTCATCTTTAAGAGCTTCCATTTCCATTTTTAATAATGCTTTTTCCCATTTAGAGTTTTCACCAGATCTATTATCCATGATACGGTAAGCTATCGCATCAGATTTATTAAACTCTTTCTTAACAATGAATGCCTTACTTTTGCCTAAATTTTTTAAAGCTCTCCAACGTGTATGACCTACCACTATAACATTATCTTTATCTACTACGATAGGTTGATTATTACCGAATTGTTTAATAGACTGCATAACTTTTTCAACAGCTTCTACAGGTATTTCTCTAGGATTATTTTTGTAAGGTTTTATTTCTGTAATATCTATTTCTTCTATTTTCATAAAAGGACCTTTTCCATTTTCACTACACAGCCTACAGGAAATACATTTCTATCGCTAAATGTTTCGTCATCAAAACTAGAAAATGTTTTAATCTCTTTTTTATCTTTACTAAAGACATAAGCATTAGTTGTCATGGTTGCTGGTTTCATAGCTTTAAACTCCTTTTCGGAAGCGTGTCCAGAATCTCCTAAAATATCTAACCATCTGATAGTATAGAAATAATACTTTTTTTTATTAATTTCAATATGTCTAAATTTTGCCTTTTTTCTTTTCATTGTTCTAGTACAAGTTGGTGTTTTTCATCATATACATCAACTTTGTAGTATTTACCATCTTTCATAAATTTTTGCATATTTCCATCTCTAGCATAGTGTTTATATCCAAGTTTTTCCAACCTTTTTATTAAATCTGGTATTTCTTGTTTTTCTTCGTTTTCCCATCTTCTTTGATTAAGCCAAGTTGTAAAATGTGGTATAAATGTGTCATCTTCTATATCTTTAATTTGTTTATTATAGGATTCGATAAGTTCTGGTGTATCAGTTTCTTTTATGACATCTTTAGACCATAATTTAAGCCAGATTTCGTGAGCTTTAAATTTTGAACCTTTTTTTCTTTCTAATTTATTCCAGAGTTCTTCAAAGATAGGATCATATTTATTTATATTAGGTATAGGACTAGGTATAGGTATAGGTGCTACGTTTTTGCTTCTAGCAAGTCCACCTTTTTTACCAGCTTCTGATCTTTTCTTATATTTTGCAGTAAGATATTCGTGTTCTTGTACTAACCTTTTGTGTGTCCATGAATCTTTATTTTCTCCTATAATAAAAAATTCTATTAAAATTTCATCGACTTCTAATCTGCAATTATCATCTATGCATTGACATATTCTATAAGCTGATACTGTCGTAAAGGGTTTAGCATTTTTTGTCCAAGCAAAACATAATAATCTTATATAGATTCCTACTTGTTTATTCGTTAAGTGAACTGTTTCAGCCGCAAATGTATCTGTAAATAATTGTAAGGCATGAAACTTATTTATTTCTTTTCCGTCCATAGTTGTTGCTCCGTTTCTAGTTGTATTAGTTTTAAGTTAGTTTCTTTCAGTAGTTCAATCTCAGTACCAAACATATGCTCGAAACTTTTTTTATTCAAATGGATTGATTGATTACCCATGTTGTGATGTTGAGGACATAAAGGAATTGTATCATCATGGCTTGGTCTTAAAGAAAGTCCTGTATGTTTTCTTATGTGATGAATAACAGGATCACTATATCTTCCAAACTTTGAACAGGCTACACAGCCTAATTGTTTTAGTTTATCGAAACGTTCTTTATCTTTTTTTTTCATACATCGTTTTTAACTTTTTACCATCAAAATAATATCCAGAAATTTTTTTATTCTTGGACTTTCCTTTTGATGTTGTTGATGTGTGTTTCGATACTTTCGATTTCATTTCTAACTTCAATTTTTTCAAAACTTCCTTTATGAACATCGTTAATCTCCACAAGTTGATTTAATCTTATCATTCTTAACAATCTTTTGAATGCTCTTCTAACATGCATATCTGACATATCAGATACCATTATCCAAGTATTCTTTGATCGTGAAAAATAATATTCTTCTGGTGTAGCTTGTTGTGTTTCGTCAGTCTTTGGTAAATCTAAAAAGTTTTCACTCATAATAAACTACCCTGATTGATATTTTCTTCCTTGTAAGGTTTCCAATCAAAATCTACAAGTTTGTAATCTTTACCATTAAATTTTGACTTGAATGTGTCCTTTGTGTACTGACTAGCTTTTTTTAATTTATCATAAGGTATAAACATAAACTCTTTTCCATGTTCAATACCTAACGATTCTTTTTTTCTTAATGCTTTTTTATAAATGTAATCTCTTACACTTACTTTACCTAACCAGATTTTATCGACTCTTACTTTAATCATTTAACCTCCATTTCTTTTGTTAGCACTAAAGGCTCTTCTAAGGACCTGTCTTTTTTCTTTTCTATCCAATGCTTTGGACTAAGATTCAAATTTTTATCCTGTAAAATTTCTTCATGAGTTACAGTTGTAAAATTTGGTAACATAGGTGTAGGAAAAAAATAAGACATTGAAACTCTTAATGCTTTACTGATTTCCCAAAGTCTGTAAGCACTTGTTCCATTACTTCCTTTTTCATATTTTTGTATTTGTTGAAAAGTTACATTTATTCTTTTCGCTAACTTTGATTGTGTTAACTTTAATTCCAATCTTCTATTTTTTATTTTTATTCCGATTGATTTATTAAAGTCAATAGATTGATCTATCATGATTGCTCCTGTTTGATTGTTGTGGGCGAAGTAATCGGAAACTCCGCCCAACTAACTAGAAAGGGAACGAGATTTTCTAAAAGAGGAAAAATAACGTTCATAAAAGTTTTATCCGATTTGCCCATTACTTACAATATATACAATTTTATGTAAATGAATCGTCAAATTTTTTGATATTTACTATATTTTTTGCTGAAAAACCGAGTATTTGCTGAATAATAAGTGTTTTGCTTTTTTCTGCAAATCAGCGATAAATGGGGATAACTAACTAAAGGAAAAAAAAATGAAAAACGTAACGACTACTTTCTATCTAAATGGTAGAATCAAGACTTTCAATTCAGAGTCAGAAGCTAAAAATTTAGAAATGTTTCTAGATGATTTTAGTGAAGCTACTCCAGAATTGTTTGAAGATAAAAATAAAATAATCACATCTGTTAGGAGAGATAAGAAAGTATCTGAAAATTTTAGATATTCTACTAAAGATGAAATTAATAATTTTTTATCTTGTAAATTTAAATCAACAACTAACTAGAGGAAAGTATGACAAAAAAATATAGAATAGAAATAAACGCACTTGCTTATTATGATGTTGAAGCAAACAACCCAGAAGAAGCTAGAAACAAAGTTCCAAAATCTTTATCAATGCCAATCGAAGGCGGTATTGGTGCTTCAGTATTTTATGAAGAATTTGATTATAATAATGCAACAATATCTGAAA
>VMHT01137517.1_pt1 | contig 23164 bp, 24 predicted proteins | sample 4693611 | NCBI WGS metagenome assembly VMHT01 (sample SAMN12280063, study PRJNA550983) | marine metagenome | isolation source: seawater sampled from same location over 5 years 0.02-0.2 micron viral filtrate | place: USA: collected off the coast of southern California halfway between the port... ...
ACTGATTATAGAGTACAAGCTGTACCGTCAACAACAAGAATTGAAACTTATGTTGGTACAAGTGCATATACTCACACATATGTAAGTGGTGGTATTGTTACTAAAGGTGACGGAACTGTATTAAACATCACAGCAGTTACATATAATAACAGCACAGGTGTAATGGATATTACTGTAGACGCAGCACACGGTTTAGCAATTGAAGATACATTTACACTAGCAAATATTGTGTTTAATTGCTTCAATGGCGATCATGTATATCCGAATGCTTTTAAGTCAGACGGAACAACAGCAAAAGTATTATACAACCAAACTAAGTGTTTACGTGATACAAGAATGATCATGGAAGCAGTTATGTTTGACTTTGCTACAAACAGCAACGAACAAACAATGAGAGCTGCACTTTCATACTTGAGAGCAACAGCTAAAGATGTTTATAACTTAGATCAGAAAGCAACTACAAGAAGTGCTTTTGAATATGTAAGAACACAAGCAATAGCAAACGTAGGCGGAGACGCTACAGCAATTGCACGTATTAATACATTAATGCAAGACTTAGATGACGTAGTTTACAGTGGTTCAAATGAAGGATCTCCGTGTGTTTCTGAAGTAAGAAATGCACACTATGCAATTTTACAAATTGAAAGAAACAGAAACTTTATTATTGGTGAATCTACAGCATGGGTACAAGACACATACAAAGATACTTGTACAGCAACAGCGGCATCAGATGATTCTTTAACAATTAGCGATACTAGCTGGTTAAGAATTGGTACTGCAATTAAAGTTAGCGGAACATTATTAAGTCCGCCAGCTACAGCTGGAGGAAATGGTTTTGAAGTAGGTACAACTTACTATGTAAACAAAATTATTTCAGGCACTAAATTTACAGTTGCAAAAACTAGAAACGATTCTACTGCGATGTCAATAGATGATGCATCTGGTTCAATGACTGTTATGCTTGACTACAACAGTGCAAAATGTGAAAGAGATATGAATAGAATACTTGACGCACTCAAGTATGACTTCCAATATCACGGTAACTACAAATCATTAATGGCTGCAAGATACTACGGTAACGCAGTACATGGTGTAAGAGATGGCGAAGACTTCTATTATGTAAGAAACGCTACTGGTGTTAGAAACCAAACTCTTGCAAACATGGCAGGTGATTTACTTGCTCCAAATGCATTAGGAACTTCAAGAGTTTCGGGTGGTGCTTATGTATCACTTGATCCAGGATATGGTCCAGATGATTTCTCAACATGGATTATTGAACGTTCACCATACGTACAAAACGTAACAACACTTGGTGCTGGTGCAATTGGTCAAAAGATTGATGGCGCACTACACAATGGTGGTAACGATTCGATTGTTAGTAACGACTTTACACAGGTTATATCCGACGGTATCGGTGCTTGGGTAACAAACAATGGTAGAGCAGAGCTTGTATCAGTGTTTACATATTACTCACACGTAGGTTACTTGTCAGAAAACGGTGGTAGAATTAGAGGTACAAACGGTAACAACTCATACGGTGACTTTGGTTCAGTAGCAGAAGGATTTGATAATACTGAAACTCCAAACACTGCTATTGTTGATAACAAATTCCAGTTTGAAGCTACAGTTGGTAGTGTACAAACTGATAATGCACAACAAGTTTACGCATTTGAATTTACTAATGCTGGTAACGAATATACTAACGCAACTTGGTTAATTTCAGGTGCTGGTACAGGCGCAACAGCAGAGACAGATGAGTATAGAGACGGTGGTGTACACGAAGTATTCCTACAAGATAATGTAGACGACAGTACTAATGCTCCAGAAGCAGACGGTAACTTCGGTGGATTTGGTTACATTACTAACTCAAACACTTGTCAGGCTGGTACTTCAACAAGCCTTACACTTGCTGCAACAGACGCAGAGATTAGCTCAGCATACGTTGGTATGAGAGTTAACATTACAGGCGGCGCTGGTGTTGGACAATACGGTATTATTGCATCATATAACAGTGGTACTAAAATTGCAGCAGTTACTAAAGAGTCAACAGGTGCATCAGGATTTGATCACATTGTAGCAGGTACAACAATTGTTGCTCCAGATGCTTCATCAACATATACAGTTGAACCAAGAGCGGTATTTAGTGCTCCAACTGATAGTTCAGAAGGTGTAACACTTCCTACAAGTGGTGCATGGCAAGATGTATTATGGGGTGCAAGAACAGGAGTTTACTTACCAAGTTCAACATACAATAACAGTGGTGGTTCAAGTGCTAGTTTCCAAGTTATTAAAAACGGCGGAAAATACATTACAACACTTGTAAGTGGCGGAACAGGATATACACGTTACGATACATTTACTATTGCTGGTAACAATGTTGGAGGCGCAGCAACCACAAATGATATTACAGTAACAGTTGTATCAGTAGACACTAACGGTGTAATTTTAGAAATTGAAACAGAAGGTTCAGCACAAGAAGGTGCATGGGTAGCTGTTAAATCAAGTGCAGCAGCAGGTGCTTATAGTACTGATGGTAAAACTTGGACAGCAAACGTTATGCCAAATGCTAACTGGACATCTATAGCACACGGATTGATTGACGATGGATCAACTGTAGCATTACAAAGTAGATATGTTGCAGTAGCAACAGGAACTGCAACAGCAGCATACTCCGATGACGGTATTACATGGGTAACTTCTACTATGCCATCAAGCGGAACATGGACTGATGTTACATACGGTGAAGGCAAGTTTGTTGCAGTACAAGCAGGATCAGCTACAGTTGCTATTTCACTAGATGGAGTTGAGTGGGATATTACAGGAACACTTAACAACACTGGACATACAAGAATCGAATATGGTAAAGGATTGTTTGTTGCAATTAAACCAAGCTCAACAGTTGTTGAATACTCAACAGATGCAATAACTTGGACAGCAGCAGCACTTCCGGCTTCAAGAGCATGGACAGATGTTGCATGGGGTAATGGACACTTTGTTGCAGTAGCAAGTGATAACAACACAGGTGCTATGTCATTAGATGGCGCAACATGGGTAGCGATGCCAATGGGTGCTCCAGACTCAACAGCAGTTTCAGGATTGCAAAGAGTTGAATACGGACAAGGACAGTTTGTTGCTACAGCATACATAGACGGATTAGACGGCTTTAATGATGTTGCTACATCGCAAGACGGATTTAACTGGACATGGAAATCACTAGAAGGTGTAACTGGAGACCAAGTAGGTGAAGGTTATATGGCATGTGGACATGGTGTATCAGGCAAAAAAGGTTATTGGGTAACAATTCCAGTTGTATCAGGAGCAATTGCTTCAAGATCAAGACTGGGTGTTACAGCAAAAGCTAGAACGTTTGTTGCGCAGAACAAGATCTTTTCAATTAGACTTATTGAACCAGGAGCAGGATATGATAGTGTTCCAACACTAACTATTACTGACCCAAGTGAGATTTACGCAGTACCGTTTATAGTTAGAATTGGTAACGGTGTGTTAGCGAACCCAACATTCATTAGTAGAGGAACTGGATATGTTTCAGCTTCCGCTGACTTAACAGGTGGTGATGGATTTGCTGACTTCTTCCAAAGTGGTTCGTTCATTGCTGTTAGACAACTTACAAATATTCCGGTAACAGGATCAAACGTTGTGTTTGGACATTTACCAAATGATACGTTTAAACTTGTTAACATTATAACACAACTAGGTACAAACCCAGGTGCTTATACATGTTTCTTACAAGTATCACCGGATATGAAAGTTATTAATGTTCCTGCACACGGTACTAGTGTAACAACTAGAATTAAGTACTCGCAGGTACGTTTAACAGGACATGACTTCCTAGATATTGGTACAGGTAACTTTACTGAAACCAATTATCCAGGGCTTCCAACACAAGAACCTATACAGTCCAACGAAACTAGAGAACGTAGCGGTGGTAGAGTATTCTACACAGCAACTGACCAAGATGGTAACTTTAGAGTTGGTGGATTGTTTAGTGTTGAACAGTCAACTGGTGTTGCAACATTGAATGCTGATGCATTTAACATTGCAGGACTACAAGAACTTACACTTGGTGAGGTTACGCTAGGTGGAGGATCTGCTTCAATTGAAGAATTTAGTACAGACCCATTCTTCACAGCAGATAGTGATAGTGTTGTACCAACACAAAGAGCTATTAAGGCTTACATCAGTTCACAAATTGGTGGCGGTGGTGCATCACTTAACGTAAATAGTGTTACAGCAGGTGCAATTTACATTGCTGGAACACAGATAACTACAACTACACAAGCGGCAATTCAAGTTAATGCTAATTTAAATTTCAAAGGTGGAGTTAGAGGACTTCCAATTGCATGGCAGTACTTCTTAAACTAGAAATAAATTATAAACGGAGAAAAATATAATGGCAACAGGAATTTTAGGGACAGCAGACCTTGCAGCGGCTACTGACACTACCCTATACACAGTACCTGCAGATCACTTTAGCGTAGTAACGGTAAATATCTGTAATAGGTCTTCAAGTGCTGCAACAGTAAGGATAGCAGTTAGTTCCTCTGGAACACCAGCAGACGCAGATTACATAGAGTATGACTCACAGGTAACTGCAAACGGTGTACTAGAAAGAACAGGTATAGTGCTTGACGCATCTAAGGTCGTTGTTGTTAGATCAAACGCAATTAACGTATCGGCTGTGTGCTTAGGTATTGAAACTTCAACAGCATAAGGAGAGATAAACATGGGAAGAATAGTAGGACAAGGACTTAACGATCAGCCACTGATTGCATCTGGCACTACTGCTCAACGCCCTCCTAGTGCTAACTCCGGCGCTTTATATTATAATACTTCTAAAAATATTCTAGAAGTTTATAACCATAACGCTGTACAATGGCACATAGTTGGAGAGTTACCGAGAGTAGTAATTACAGCGGCAACAGCAGCTCTGTCAAATACATTCTATATTGTTAATAGTGCAGGCGGACCAGTTACGGTAACATTACCAGGTTCTCCAGTAGAAGGTGATACAGTTAAGTTTCAAGATTACTCAGGAACATTTGGTACTAATAACTTAACAGTTGGTGCTAACGGTTTAAAAATTATGAGAGCTTCTGATAATATGACTGTAAGTACTAATGGAGCATCGTTTACATTAGAATATACTGACGCAGCAAGTGGTTGGTTAGTGGCATCAATTTAACAGGAGCATAGAATAAAATGGCATTTGATTATCAAACGTTAAAGAAAGTTACAGGGGCTGCAATTGTAGACGGAAGTCTAGCACAAGTAGACTTAGCGAACACAACTGTAACTTCTGGAAACATAGCCGCCGGAGCAGTTGGGTCTGACGAGATGGCTTCGGGTGCTGTAGATTTAGGAAGTGCTAAAGCAACAGGTGCTTTATCCGTTGCGCAAGGTGGTTTAGGTATTAACAGTGGTGGCGGAGCATATAGAGCTGTAAGAAGTAATGGCTCAGCACTAACTACTGACCAACATGGTATTGCAAGTATGAATGTTTATACAGGTAATAGTACATGGAGTAGACCAAGTGGTGTAAGATACATTAGAGTACAAGTTCAAGGCGCAGGTGGCGGCGGTGGCGGCCACGGAGAAGGTGGTGCTGCAGGTGGATACTCAGAAAAGTTTATAGATGTAACAGGTATTAGTTCAGTATCAGTAAGTATTGGTGGTGGCGGAGGTGGTACATACTACTCCGGTGCAGCTGGTAATGGTAACGGTTCTAGTTTTGGACCATATTTAAGTGCAAGTGGCGGTCATGGAGCAAATAGACAAAACCAACATAGTGGTGGAGTAAGTGGAAATGGATCAGGTGGAAATTTAAATATTCACCAAGGTGGCGGATTTAGTCACCACGCTTATAGTGCTCAGAGTACAGCAAACACATATTTTGGAGGTGGTGCACCAGGTAATCACCCACAAGGTGGACACTTTGCACACAATCACCAAAATCACTGTACTCAAGGTACAGGTGGCGCAGGCTCACACTTCCACGGACACAGAGGCTCAGATGGAAGACCTGGCATGATTATTGTAACTAATTACTATTAAGGAGTATGAAAGAGAATGGCATTTAATTATCAAACACTTAAAAGATTAAGCAATACTTCCTTAGATGGTGCAACCATAACCGGCTCAGATTTAGGTACAGATTCGGTCACAAACGCAAAACTAGCAAACGGTTCTATTACTGCTGATAAAATGTCAGCAGGTGCTGTTGACTTAGGTGGTAGTGTAGTTTCTGGTACAGCGGCATTTAATAAAGGTGGTACTGGACAAACTAGTGTTGGTGGAGGATACCAAGCACTAACAATGAATTCAAGTAATAATAACTTAACCTTTGCACCGACAGGTATTAAAGGTATGAGTGTTTACACAAGTACAGGTACTTGGAGTAGACCAGCTAACGTAAGATATATTTTAGTACAAGTACAAGCCGGAGGCGGTGGTGGTTCAGGACATGGAGAATCAGGAGCAGCAGGCGGATATTCAGAAAGAGTACTTGATGTAACAAGTATTAGCTCAGTGAGCTGTAACATTGGCGGTGGAGGTGGTGGTACATACTACTCTAACGCAGGTGGTAATGGTAATGGTTCTAGTTTTGGACCTTACTTATCAGCTGGTGGAGGCCATGGTGCTAACAGACACAATCAACATAATGGCGGGTTGCCTGGTGTTGGTTCAGGTGGAGATTTAAACATCTATTGTGGCGCAGGTGGAAGTCATGAACAACGTTCAGCAGGAATGGGAGGAGCAAGTTTCTTTGGTGGACCAGGTCCGTCAGGACATCCACAAGGTGGACACTTTGCACATAACCATCAAGGACATTCATCTCCAGGAACAGGAGGAACTTCAGGATACTTTAGTGGACACAGAGGTGCTGACGGAAGACCAGGAATAATCGTAATTACGGAGTTCTATTAAAATGGCATTTGATTATCAGACATTAAAAAATTATACAGGCGAAGCATTTATTGATGCCACACTAACAGGATCAAAAATAGCTGCTACTACAGTTACAGCAAGTGATATTGCATCAGGCGCTGTCGACTCAAACAAACTAGCAGACGGTTCTGTTAATTTAGGATCATCAGTAGTAACAGGTACTGTTCCGGTTAGTAGAGGTGGTACTGGACTTACAAGTGTTGGCGGAAGTAACACTATCCTTTCTGCAAACTCAGCAGGTAATGCTTTAGAATATAGAAACGAAGGCTTCTCAGGTATACAGGTTTTTACAGGTAACGGTACTTGGAACAGACCAAGTGGCGTAAGATACATTAGAATTAAACTAGTAGGCGGCGGAGGTGGTGCAAGTGGCCACGGAGAATCAGGAGCAGCTGGTGGATATTCAGAAAGAATAATGGATGTAACAGGAATTAGTTCAGTATCAGTTAGTATTGGCGGTGGCGGTGGAGGAACTTATTACTCCGGCGCAGGTGGTAATGGTAATGGTACTAGTTTTGGTCCTTATATGTCAGCTAGTGGCGGACATGGGGCTAATAGACAGAATCAACACAGTGGTGGAGTAAGTGGTAACGGCTCAGGCGGTAACCTAAATATTCACCAAGGTGGTGGTGGGTGTCATCACCACTCGTTTGGTCCAGGTGGATCAACATATTTTGGTGGTGCAGCACCGTCAGGTCACCCACAGGGTGGACATTTTGCACACAATCATCAAGGACACAGTGCGCCTGGTACAGGTGGTACAGGCGGGTATTTCCATGGACATAGAGGTTCAGATGGAAGACCAGGCATGGTTGTCGTTGAGGAATATAAGTAATAAATAAAAGATAACAGGAGTATATTAAACCATGAAAAAAGCACTTATAGGATATCAAGGTTGGGTTCAAGACATTAGAGAACCTGGCGAAGAGTTTGAAATCTATAATGGTCCAGATGCGTCAATCCAATGGATAGATGCACCAGATGAGATCACTTTAGATTGGACCTTAGAATGGTCCCCACAACAACAACAAATGATTTGGATCGAAAGAGATGGTCCTTATACACAAGATTCAGAAGCACGTAGAGTTGCTTATGGTGAAGTTGGTGAACAGTTAGATATGATCTTCCATGAAGTTCAAGAATCAGGAAGTATTTCTGCTTCAGGACCATGGGCATCACACATTTCTACAGTAAAATCAATGATACCTGCACCAGCAGCACCAGAACTGATCACTGAAGAACAAGCAATGGTACTTAGAAATACTACAGAACCAAGTGAAAATAAACCTTGTCATTCAAGTACAGAAGATTTACCAGCTTGGAAAAGATACAGTGGTTGGACAGATAAATCAAATGATCCAATTCCGGGTCAATAATACAGTAAAAACGTAACATATACTCCAATATTAAAAGGCTCTCCGGAGCCTTTTTTTATTTGTGCCACCTTGACCATAGGATAAATAATAGTAGTATATTATAAGATTACTACCAAAGGAACAGATATGAAAATTAAAACAGTAACCATTGTAGGCGGCGGCTCTTCCGGTTGGATGACAGCAGCGGCACTTTCTAAATGTTGCCCACACTTAGATATTACATTAATTGAATCTAAAAGTATTGGCACAGTAGGAGTAGGTGAAAGCACATTGGGGCATATTAATAGATATCTCAAAATGCTCGATCTTAAAGACGAAGATTGGATGGCTGCGTGTAACGCAACGTACAAAAATTCAATTCAATTTACAAACTTTAGAGAAAATAACGGCGAAGTATTTCAATATCCGTTTAGTGATGGATTTGATATGACTGACAAGCCAAGCGGTATGAATAACTGGAGACAGTTAGCAGCACTTAAACCTGAAGAATATCCAGCAGAAGAATTTGCAAGATTCTTTTGTACAGGTAATACACTACTTGCTGAACACAACAAACAAACTAAAAACGAAGAAGGGGTTTTAAGAAACTTTAACTTTGATTGGGATACTGCATATCATTTAGATGCACAATTGTTTGGACAATATTTAAAAGATAATATTGCTATTCCAAACGGTGTAAAACATATCTATGGTGAAGTACACTCGCATATGAAAGATAATACAAACAGTTATATTACTCAAGTATTATGTGCAGACGGTACTATTTTTAATTCAGACTTGTATATTGATTGCACAGGTTTTGCATCTATTCTATTAGAGAATTGGATGGGTTCACACTTTATGAACTTTGAAAAACAGTTAGCAAATGATAGGGCTTGGGCATGTAGACTACCTTATACTGATAGAGAAAAACAAATGCATAACGTAACTGATTGTCATGCACTTGGTAATGGTTGGGTTTGGAATATTCCGTTGTGGAATAGAATTGGTACAGGTTATGTTTACTCGTCAAGATTTACATCGCCTGAAGCAGCAAAAGAAGAGTTTAGAGAACATATTGCTAAAGCACATACCCCAGAAATTGCTGAATCTGCAGAAATGTTTGAAGTTAAGATTAGACATGGTTATAGACATAGAGCATGGAAAGGTAACGTAGTAGGAGTTGGACTTAGTTACGGTTTTGTAGAGCCATTAGAATCTACAGGACTACTAACAACACACGAAAATGTTATTAAGTTAGTTGATATACTAAACAGACGAAATGGGCATGTAACTAGAACTGAAAAAGAAGGCTATAACTTCTCTTGTGAATACGATGTTAAAAAGTTTAGAGATTTTGTATCGCAACACTATGCAATGTCTATGAGAGAAGACACACCTTACTGGAAATGGGCAACTGAAATTAATGAATATGATCCGCTTATGCATTCAGATGAAATGATGAAGCATTCGCAGTATGTTGCTATGTTTGGTAATGTTGTAGGTAACCATTACTATGACGAAACATATACTGGTAACTGTTTTATTGCAGCTGGAATGGGAATGAGAGCAACTGGTACACCTGAGTTAGTTTTACGAGGAACTCAACGTTCTTATGAAGTAGATGTACATGAAGAAGTAGGTGCAGTTGATCGTATGTATCAACAGTATAAAAACTTTGTAGAAGACCATTTAAAGAGTGTACCTAGTCATTATGAATACTTAAAAGAAAACATTTATGGCGGCAAAGATGATCACGAGCTTAATTAAAAAACTTTTTAATAAGCAAAAGCCACACTTACGGTTCTACAGTTTATATCCTGGAGTTGCTGATGTTTATCCTATTTTTCAAGCATCTAAACTACCAAGAAACTTTACAAAAAATCAACCTCCACCACAGGTTGACAGACTAGAAGCTAATGTTGCTAAGTGTCCTGGAATACGCAAAGTTGCTATGTCAGGATGGATAGTACCAGCACCAGCAGATTTTATTATTAGAACAAATGGTGACGGTGTTAGTTTTGAATGGCGCGAACCAATTAAGTTTGACAAAGAAATGCCAGGTACTGAATCATATATTATGATGCATACTGAAGGTCAAACTGTACCTGTACTTGATGATGTTGAAAACACATTAAAGCAAACAGTAAAAGTAGAAACTCCTTGGAGGGTTGATGCTTCAGACGATATTGTATTGTTACAATTACCACTTACATATGCTAACGAACCAAGGTTTACAGCAGCACATGGTATATTAGATCCAATGCAATCACATGTAGTGAACCTACAACTGTTCTGGAATGTTTTAGAAGGAGAAACATTAATTAGAGCAGGAACACCTTTAGCTCAGTATATTCCTATTAAAAGAAGTGAACTGAACTATAGTGCGTATGACCATGCAGTAGATGGTGAACCTACAAAGGTTGACATACAAAGAGAAAAAGCGTATAATTATGCTGCTAACTGCTCGTTGCTAGATAAAGATAATTTAGCATCACGATTAAAAAGGGCAAAAGCAGTATTAACTAAGTATAAACACAAAGGATGAGTATAATGACAGAAAAAAATCAAACATATATTACAAGGTTACAAGGAGTTAAAGCACAACTTCAAGCTGACATGACTAAAGGCACTGAAGAACTTGCCAAATTGGAAACAGAATTTGCCGATTTAAAATTAAATCCTTATGGGATTACTTCTATCGACTTTGCAAAAAGACAGGAACTTTCAACTGATGTTCTAAAGATGGAAGGCACACTTATGGGTTTAGATCTAGCTATCGAAACCTATGAGGAAGAACATGGCAACGCCAGCTAATGAAGGTGGCATACACCTCTTTCCACCCACAATTTGGAAGTATACATATAACTTCCCGCTTAATGAATTAGAGACACCAATTCAAGAAGTTTTTGAATCTGTTGAAAGAAACTCTAGTTTAGAAAAAGGCGCCGCCCTATCTACTGTAACTTTGCCTGAACATGCTCAACCCCATACTTGGGAAGAACTTGCTGACTTCCAGCAATGGCTAGGTAATAAGTTAACAGATATAAAAGAAGAATTTAATTTTTACGAAAGGCAATCAACAGTTATTGGTTCTTGGTTTAATAGACATTACAAGACAGGATATACTGAGGAGCATTGTCATAACTTTAGTACGTTTGTAGCAAGTTGTTATCTTAAGTGTCCACCTAATAGTGGTAACATTGTATTTAGAAACCCTTTAGAATATCACTATACAAACTTTCCTATTGTAAATGAAACACAAACATTGCAAGAAGTGCAGTGTAACACAGGAGATGTTATTATTTTTCCTAGTTGGTTAAAACATTTTGTTAGAGAAAACAAAACAGACCAAGAAAGAATTGTAATGACTATTAATATTAAGTAATGGACTTTAAAATTTGTTATCCAGATGCCAACACTATAGATAGTGTTATAAAGGTAAAGTCCTTAGAGGACTTTAACGCCGAGTATTTTGACTTAGGTGAAGGTATAGGATATTGGATTGCTGATAATCCTTTCTATGATAACGGCTTTGAACTATTTAAAGGTGTAGTAAAGTCTTTTCCTATTGTAAAAGATAACAATGCAGAAGGTAATTTAGATCCTAATCCGTTTGATACAATACATTTACCAGACTGGACATACAAACATATTTGTTTTTTATTACGTGATTTTTACTTGAAACATGTACAAGATAGTATGTATGATCCGCAAATCCATGAATGGGGTAATGTGTATTACAAAGAAAGAGCAAAGCCTATTAGTTGTTGGCGCATACCGCATGTTGATTATCCTAAAGGATTAGTAGGTAATTTATGGTTTACAGGACACGACTTACAAGATTCTTGTACAAAACTTTACAAGTATAACGGTACTGTAAAAGATAGTTTATACGATTTTCAAACTGATAAAGACCATCCTATGCACAAACGTTGGTCACAAATTGCAGATAACCCACAAAGAGCTGATGCTTGGTTTAATATGTCAGATGATGAATTAGCAGAGTGGGGATTTAAATATATGGGATCGGCACCTTCAGTAGAAGGTAAAATGACAATGTATAAAGCAGACATCAGTCATGCAGCAGTTATTTCATCTGATGTAGATTTTAGATGGAGTCATACATTTGCATTTTCAGATGATTTTCCACCTGAAGTTACAATGGGTGACTTGGGGATAAGAGCATGATGAATATGGATATGTTCTTTCCTACGCCAGTGTGGTGGGAACAAACAGAATTAGATAATACTGACATGCTAAAACTTTGTTATCAGTTACATAAAGAAGATGATGACGGAAGAGTATTAAGTAATCAAGGTGGCTGGCAATCAAAAGATTTTAGGCCTGATGCATACGATGCAATGAAACCGTTACACGATGCAATAATGAAACAAGTACATCAGTGTATTAGAGATTACGGATACTACGAAGAATACTGTTACCCTATTATGGAAAACTTTTGGTTTAATATTAATAAACAAGGTAATACTAATTCAGTGCATATACACGATAATAGTTTTATATCTGGGGTATACTATGTAAGTGCAAAGTCTGGACAAGGTAATTTAAATGTCTATAAAAATCATATGCAAGACTTTATTATTGCTTCAGCAGCACCGATGCAAAACTATACACCTATTAGTGCAGCAGCAATTGCATACGAACCGCAATCAAGTAAACTAATATTGTTTCCAGGTTGGTTACCACATGGTGTGGAAAGAAATACAACAGAGGAAGATAGAGTTAGTGTATCTTTTAATGTTAAGTTAGTGAGGACAGATGATGAACGACTTCAGTCAAAGAATACTTAACGAAACAAACTTAGCTTTTGAAGATAAGCCACACTTCTTTAAAAAGTTGATTGAAGATCCTAGCGAACTAGTTTCATGGAATGATATTGAGCAACACACAAATAAAACAGAGCGTTATAATTTTGAACTTATTAGTCCAACTAGTAGTAAAATTGAAATACCTGTAAGTAGAAAAAATTGGATATATGATAGAGGAGTACAAGATAAAGGGTTTATATTTGATAAAGTTAATGAAGGTTACGGATTAATTTGTTTAGACTACGGCTTCCATAATCAAAAGACTATGGACTTTCTAGGTATATTTGAAAATATGTTTAGCATACATGCTGCAATACATGTGTATTGCGGACTAAAAGATTCTAAGTCTTTTACAATTCATGACGATTATCCTTGCAACTTTATTATTCAAGCAGAAGGAAAAACTAGATGGAAAGTGTATAAGAATAAAATTTCTTACATGCATAGAACAGGTTTAATGAATGGTAAGTTAAATGATAGTGATATGGAAGTAGAAATTGATATAGAATTAGAACCAGGAGATGCATTGTATATTCCATCAAGGCAATATCATTGTGCATACCCTAAAGGAAAACGTATATCTTTAAGTATTCCGTGCTGGCAAAAGTTACCAACAGAGCCAAGGGAAAATGCAGTAGATAGAACTTATTATAGGATCAATAATGTTTAAACCAATTGAAATACCAAACGTAATTAGCCAAGAATATCAAAAACAAATCTTTGATGTAGTAACTGATATATCATTTGATTGGCATTTTATGGAAGATACAACATTTGAAAAGAAGGATTTGATTAATACTTCTACACCTAGTTTTGCAAATTTAGTGTATCATCCTGATAATAAAGAAAATCCTGGACTAGAATTTTTTACTCCATTACTAGAAAGTACTTGTGAAAAAGCAGGATTAAAACTAGATACGCTGTTACGTATGCGTTTAGGATTTTTACTTAATACAAAGTATTTTATGCCACAGGTAAGGTATCAATACAATACGCCACACGTAGATTATAATGTAGATCATTATACTGCATGTTACTATATTAATGAATGCGATGGCGAAACAGTTATATTTCATGAAACACAAGAAGCAGAAAAATATAGTGCTATGCATAAAAGCATGCCAGAACAAGGTAAAGTTGTAGTATTCAACGGAAGACATTATCATGCAAGTACATGCCCTAAGATGTTTACAAAAAGAATTGTAATGACTATGAACTTTACAGCGAGTAAAATAGATGGATAAAGAGCAATACATTAATGAACTATTAGAAAGAGATCAAGTATCATCTTCTCGTATTAGCTCGCTAAACCTTAAAGATAGGTTTACATATCCTTATCTTCCAACGATGGTAGTTGATAACTTTTATGAAGAGCCTGATCTAGTTCGTGAATATGCTTTAGATTTAGAATTTTATAAAGGAAATAGAGGAAGCTGGCCAGGAGTAAGAACCAAGTTGCTTCACGAGTTTGATCAACAAACATTAGATATATTTGGAAAGAAATTACTAGTGTATCTTAAAGATTACGGATATACAGGGTTTGACGAATTACAATCAGCATTTCATTCTACTCCTGAATCGTATACTAGAGGTTGGGTACATGATGACGATCCTAAGTTAAATGTTGCTGGAGTGGTTTATTTAAATAAAGAAGCTGCAATGGGTACAGGCACTACTATATACGAAGACAAAAATGATTTTAATGGTAGCAAATATGCTCAAGCATTTATGGAAGATGTACTTGATGTTTCAGCAGAAGAAAAACAAAAGTTTAATAAATTAAGAGAACAGCAAGTAGCAGAATTTAAAAAAACAATAACAATGGAAAGCGTATATAATCGTTGTATTATATTTGATACAAGAAATTGGCATAGTCCAGAAAACTTTTATGGCACTACAGTTGAAGATGCAAGACTAACTCAAGTGTTTTTTGCGAGGGCAATATGATTAAAAATATTACACAGCCTATAAAAGTTATTGACAACTTTTTTGAACAACCTCAATTAGTAGTTAAACATGCTACTAAGCAAGAGTATTCCGACCAAGATAATTCATTATTTTTAGGTACACGTTCAACAACTTTAGATATGATTGACATTGATATGTTTGAAGGTTTACTTGGAAAGTTAATCAATCATGTTGTGGGAAAAGACTTGTTTACATTTTTACATTGTGAATATCAACAAATAAACAAAGAATGTGTTGATCAAATGAAAGTAATAGGACCTTCGTTCAATATAGCAGGCACTATATTTTTAACAAGTGATCATATACCCGATAGTGGAATTAAATTTTATGATAGTAGAACACAGATAGAAACAATGTCTGTAGAAAACATGTTTAATAGATGTGTACTTTGGGATCCTCAAGTACCTTATAAAATATCAAACTTTGCAGACAACACATTGATGCTAACATTTTATGGCACAGCAGTACAAAGGTATCCGGGATGAATGACGATATTATAGTAATTGACAATGTTATTCCAAAAGATTATTCTGAACATATTAAAAGTTTAATGACAGGATGGGACTTTGGTTGGGTGTTTAATCAAACAATGGTATCACCAGATGCAGAACTACAAGGTGAAAGTAATCATGCAGGATTTAATCACTTCTTTTTTGAAAAACAACAAGCAGTAAGTCAACACTTTAACTTTGTGTATCCTCTTGTTTTAAGCATTACTAGTGCGTCTAAGACGCCGTATAACAGGTTAATACGCATGAGGGCTAACTTGACCCTACCTAATAAAACAAGCACGTTAGACCACCATATGCCGCACATAGATAGCTTCTTTGAGCATTGGAATGCAATTTATTATGTTAACGATTCTGACGGTGAAACAGTTATCTTTAATGAAACAAACGACGATTACGATGCAGGTAAAGATGATATTATGCGTATTCAAGAAAATAAGTTCACAATCAAACAACGCATTGAACCTAAGCAAGGTAGAGTAGTTGTGTTTCCAGGCAAGTATTATCATTCAAGTAGTTTTTGTAAAGATTCGGCTTATAGAGCTGTTATTAACATAAATTTAGATAGGGTACAGCTAACATGAGCGAATACTACATACACCAGAGTCAATATATAATTGAAAATAAGACTCAGATTTTTGATCATTTAGATACTGCACATGGTGTTTTTAAGAAAATATTTTCTGATAATAATGACAGCACATGGTCTTACAATTTGTATAATGTGTTTGCACTAACTGCACCTAGCACTATTTTTTATAACATATATAAAGAGCTTGGAACATTTGTAAGAAGTAAAATAGGTGATGATCGACCACTGTGGATACAAGCATGGTTAAACTACCATAGACCAGATGAATGCTTAACACGACACGGACACGAATTTGATTGGCACGGATATATCAGCATTGATCCTAAAAGTACACAAACTATATTTGATAATTGGACTATTGATAACAAGCCAGGTCAAATATATTTAGGCCCAGGACATGCTGAACACGAAGTTAAAGTACTAGAACCATATGAGGGTTATAGAACAACAATAGGATTTGATGTGCATTCAATACCAAACAATTCTTTTATTAGAAACTACGAGGAACGACCTTTTGGTAACATGGGGCTAATGCCACTGCTATGATAGAAGATTACAAAATTATACGAAGCGCAGTATCAACAGAACTCTGCGAATTTCTTGCATTAGAGTACGAAATGATGGAAGAAGTTTGTAAAGTATTGTACGCTGGTGCTGACTTATCTGACCTAGAAGAAAACACTTTTGCGAGATACGCTCCCTTGATGTTTGAAGCATTAATGGTAAAACTAAATCCTTTGGTTGCAAAAGAATGGGGAAGTAAGTTAGTACCAGTTTACTCTTATGCTAGGATATATTACAAACACTCGCAACTTAAGAAACACTTTGACAGACCTAGCTCTGAAGTATCAGTGTCAGTTGCAATATCAAAAGAACCAGAATACAATTGGCCAATATACATCAAAAATGAAGATGGCGTTGAACACGAAATTAATTTAGATGTTGGTGACATTGTTATATACAGTGGACGTAGACACGAACACTGGAGAAATCCATACGAGGGTAATAAAATAGTACAGGCTTTCCTACAGTATGTAGAAGCTGATGGACCTTATTCTCATTTAAAATGGGATACTAAACCTGCACTAGGCCTACCTGCAGAGTTTGTTCGTCAAGAGATAAAAGACGAAGTGCAGAACGTTAAAGATGTGCTTGGATTTAAGCGTTAATTAGTCGCTGACTTTAGTTGGGCCTGCAACGATTTTAGCTGGAGTGTGACGCTCTTCAAATATTTTTGCTGCTTCTTCTTTGTTTTTTGCTTCACATGTGTCCGAAGTAATAGGTGCTTTACCTACTTCCTTTCTGATAATCATTTTGTAAGTTGCCATATTGTATAACTCCTATATCTTTATTTATCAATATTCTTAATCCATTCATCGATAGTCCAGAATGGAGCCACAAGTTCTTTGTAGCGTTTTACATTAGTATTTAGCACGTTTTTGCCGGTTTCAAGTTTATTTCCAAAAGCAGTAGCAAAGTATGTATTAGGAAATATATCTAATCCTTGCACTACTTGTAGCCACGCTGTTGGAGAATACCCATTAAACACAGGTTCTACCCCAGTATATCCTTTGTAATAATGTTCCCATGCTTCTAGTTTTTTTGCAAGTGATTCTGGAATACGTTCTGCATCATGTATATGACTCTTCCAGAAGTCTGTATCATCTCTACGACCTCTAAAATGTAATGCAATAAAGTCTTTAATATCCTCATATACAATGTTAACACGATCGTTAAATCTATTTCTATATAATGTATGGTCTTTTCTTTGAGGATCCCATAAGTCTTGCATAGCATACAGTGACTCACATATAACTGCAATACCATTTGCTTCTAACGGCTCTAAAAATCCACCACTTAATCCAACCGCAAAAACGTTATTTTTCCAACTCTGTTTTGCTACACTTGGTGTGTACGTAAATGAAGCAATAGGTTCAATATGTTCTCCACATATACTCCTTGCTTCTTCTAATGCTTGGTCTGCTGTAATGTAGTTATTATCGTAAATATATCCATTACCTGATCTATGTTGTAAATTAATATTCCAACGCCATCCGTATTTCATTGCTGTTGCATTTGTTGTTACACAATACTTAGGTTCGTCCCACCAAGCAATAACAGAGTTATGTGTAAAATGATCTGAATAATCATTAAATTCTGTTTTTAACTTTTTACCAAGCAGTAATTGTGCAAACCCACTGCAATCAACAAACCACTCTCCTTCAATTTCTCTATTATCATCTAAAATTAAACTTGTTATATCACCTTTATCGTTTTGTTTAGCATCTAAGTATGTGCCTTCTAACAATGTAATACCTCTTTTAAGAGCTACTTCTTTTAAATATGCTGCTGTTGCTCTACTTTCGTTATGCCACATAGCAATAATTGGTAATTCTGATTTAGATGAACCAAATGGAACTTTGTTTTCTTTAATAAAATAGTTTGAATAGAACGCATCTGCTAAAGGAACATTGTTACCTAGCAGGGTGCTTTGATATAAATCTTTTTGACGTTCAGCAGCCATTATACTACTAAGCTGTCCGAAGTTTATATTGGCTATGCCAATACCTTCATTGTCTGTCCATCCGTCTAACCAAGGTGCATAATCTGTTTGTAAACAATGAATAAACTCGCTACCTATACCAGACCAATCTTTAAAAAGTCCTCCTAGTTTAGGTGTAGCATTTGCTTTTGCAACAAAGTCATCAAAGTCAATATCGATATATTTTAACATTTCTACAAAAGTAGTTGTGCCGCTTTCACCAGCAATGATAGGTGGCTTAGCAGGATCTTCAACTACAGTAATATTCATACCTGGTTTAGACTTTTTTATAACTAGTGCAGTTAACCAACCAGCAACTCCTCCGCCTAATATAACTGTATTACAATTCATGTGATACCTCCAAGTAACGCTCTCTTAAAATATTCAATGCTTCTCGATGTGTATAAATTTTTTCGTCTGGCCAGTCCGCTAATTCTTTCTTCATTAAATTTGTTAAACTTTCGTTGTGTCTTTCTGCAAAATTAGTTTCCCAAAACTTTTTACAAGCATCATAATCAAATAGATGTAAGCCGTGCATTACTTGTGTCCAATTAAGATAACTGAACATAAGAGACGGATCAACAAAGTGTCCTGAATTAGGAAAAGCAGTTTTAAATGAATCTAATGTTTCTTTGTTAAAAGGTGTTAGCTCGACTCCTTTATCGCACCAACGCCAAAACTCTGAGTCGTTGCGTTTTGTAAGATAATGTATTTGAATAAAGTCAATAATATTAGTAGCAATCAAATTCATTCTTTCATTAAATCTTTTTGCAATGGCATCATTATTTTTTCTATAATGTAATAAAGATCCTACAAGTATATTAACTTGCTGTATTGTTGAACCTATTGATGTTGCTTCTAATGGCTCAACAAACATAGCACTAAGTCCTAGTGATACACAATTCTTTGTCCAACATTCATTAACATATCCAGCGTTAAACTTTACACGTTTACCTATTTCTAAATCTTTAATACCTAAGTGTTTTTCATAATGCTGCGATACTTCGTCATATGCTTGTGTTTCATTAATAAAATTATCACTGAATACATAGCCATTTCCGTATCTATCTTGTGTAGGAATTCTCCAACACCAGCCGCTGCTTAATGCAGTTGCTTCTGTGTACGATGGTATATCTTCAGTCCTAGCAGTAGGAAACGCAATAGCACTATTCATAGGAAGTTGATGTCCACAGTCTATCCATTTCTGTCCTAGTTTACTTGATATAACTCTATTAAATCCACTACAGTCAATAAAGAAATCACTGGCATGTTTTGTTCCAGCTTCGTCAATCAACTCTTTAACATTGCCTGTTTCATCTAAAATTACATCTTCAATATCAACATCTAATACTTCGATTCCTCTTTCTACACATAACCGTGTAAAGAATTCATTTAACTTGTTCGTATCAAAATGATATTGAGCAAAGCTATCATGGAAAGGCTCAGCATGTAAACTACTAGCAGTCCTTTTCCAAACAGTATCATTAGGATCCCAGTCTTCTGCAATCATTCTCATCCATTGAACAGGTGCTTCATTAAGTGGATCTAGAGCTGCAAACTGTTCTGTTAAACTGTGGAAATAATGTTTTCCGTCTCCTTGCCAATTAGTAAACTTAATACCAATTTTAAATGTTGCTCCGCATTCTCTAACAATCGTTGGAACATCAACATCAATGTGGTGCATAAATCTTGCCCAGTGTTCTGTACTACCTTCACCAACACCAATAATACCAATTTTGCTTGATCTTAAAAGTTTTAATTTTAATAGAGGGTGAGATTTTCTAAGTGTTAGTGCTGCAACTAAGCCACTTGTTCCGCCACCTAATACTGTTAGAGATTGTATCATAACGAGTAAGTTGTCCTTCCCTTCAATGTTTCTACTGCTTCTCTGCATTTCATCCAGTCTTTACCTGGACTTTGTGGTAGCATAGATAACTGTGCTATATCTTCTGCACGATATTTACTGTAACGCTCGTTATATATTTTTTGAATACTAGGGATATCAAACATACGCAACCCGTGCATAACTTGTATCCAGTTCAAATGATCGTAAATTCTAAAACTTCCATGCGCTCCATCTTCGGGCAATAATATTTGATTTACAAATTGTTTTTTAAAATTTTCTAAGTTTTCTTTGTTGAAATCTGTATATTTTATTTCATTTTTACACCATCTCCAAAACTTTGAATCTTCTCTTTGTGTAAAATAATGCAACTGAATAAAATCTAATACATTGCTTAAACAGTCATCAAATATTCTATTGTACTCGTTAATAGTTGCTTCGTCTCCAGGCTGCCATGTTGCTAATGCAGCAACTAATGCTCTTGATTGTTGTATCGTAGCTGAAATACTACTTGCTTCTAATGGCTCTACAAAGTTACTGCTAAGTCCAATGCTTACACAATTCTTAATCCAAAACTTGTCAACTTTACCTGAAACAAAATTAATTTTTCTACCTATATTAATTGTATCTGAAAATAACGATTGTATTTCTGCTGTAGCTTCGTCTTCAGAAATAAATTGATCACTAAACACATAACCGTTACCAAAGCGTTCTTGTACAGGACTGCGCCAATGCCATCCAGCACTTAATGCTTTAGAAAGTGTGTAAGGTGGTATATCTTCTTTACGTGGTGTTTGAAAAGCAATAGCACTGTTCATAGGCAAAAACTCTGACCAGTCTACCCACTTAGCACCTAATTTACTTGCAATAACTCTTTTGAATCCGCTGCTATCAATAAAAAAGTCTGCGTTGTGTGTTCGTCTTTCTACATCAATTACAGATTCTACAAAGCCATGTCCATTAATAATAACGTCTTCGACTTCTGTAGTTATAACGTTAATACCTGCTTCAACACATCTTTTTTCTAAAAATGCATTTAGTTTTTCGCTATCAAAATGAAATTGATAGTAGTCTTCAAATGGCGGACTTACATATCCTTGCATAGGTAAATCCCAATGCAAAGATTCAGAGTCAACACCTTCTGAAATTAATCTCATCATTGTATGTGCATCGCCTGTGTATGCATCTGTATAGATATACGGCTCTGGTAAACTGTGATAATAACTGGTTTTGTCACCGTGCCAATCTTCAAACTTAATACCAATTTTAATAGTTGCACCACATTCTCTTGCAAGATCAGTCATTGTAATACCTACCGCATCAGCGAATCTTCTCCAATGTTCAGTACTACCTTCACCAACACCAATTGTACCAATCTTGTCAGATTTAATAAGTGTGATATCTAAATTGTCAATAGACTTCTTGTGATAAAGTGCAGACATTAGTCCGGCATTACCGCCACCTAATACTAATAAACTTTTTATCATACCCCTTTTTCCTTATTATGTACTTCTATATTTGCAACAGAGTCTGTTGCAAGATTGTAATTAATTGCGCCTGTGGGCATTACGTTAAAACTAATAACATATCTATCTTCGTTTCCAAAATGCGGTGTTGAACTATGATACAGCCAACTAGGAAATAATATTAATTTGCCAGGAACTGCTTCTACAAAATGATGTGGAGCATATTCGTGTCTTAATACTTCTAGTTGTGCTTCAGTTCTATGTTTAACTGGATCTTCGAATACTGTAGGACTTCCATCAGTTACATAATACACAGCACTGAAAAAACTCATCGAGTGCCTGTGATAATGTAATCTCATTCCGTCTTTTGGTAATGCTCTATTAAACCAACTGCTAGTAATTGCAAATCCTTCGCAATCATATTTTTGATTAATTCTAACTTCTTCAATACATTTATTAATCCAAGAAAACAAAGGGTGTAATTCTTCTTTGTCGTGTAGGTTTCTCATCGAACTTATTGTTTCGCTAGACTTAACAGTATCTGCGTATTTTTCAAGTTCGGGGATTAATTTTTTATTGTCGATCTCGGTATTATAAAATTCAAACAGATCTGTTGGAAAAGTCGGAATTATTTTCATTAAAACTCAACCCAACCTGTTAAAAGATATTTTTCGCCACTTAATGGCGGATTGCCTCTGTGAGTATGTGTGTAACCTGCAGGCCAAACAACAAGTGTACCTTCTGTAGCAGCAATACGCTTCTTCTGGTATAACCATTCTGTTTCACCACCTTCGTCGATTGTATTAAGATACAATCCCCACGCTGCAATTCTACCTGACCTTTCTTTATTATCTGATTCAAAGTGCCAAGTATGATATCCTTCTCCAGGAAGAGTTTTTTGAAGTTTCATAAAGTAAACTCTATGATCACCGCAATCACCTAACACACTATATTGTGCAGTATATTGCTTCCAGCAATCAATAAACCTAGTCATAAAAGTATGTACAGCAGGATTGTCTGTTGACATATTTAATGCAGGTTGCTCGAGAAGAAATGCAGCATTGTCTGCTTTATTATGTGCTGAATTATCT
>VMHT01103085.1_pt1 | contig 23137 bp, 30 predicted proteins | sample 4693611 | NCBI WGS metagenome assembly VMHT01 (sample SAMN12280063, study PRJNA550983) | marine metagenome | isolation source: seawater sampled from same location over 5 years 0.02-0.2 micron viral filtrate | place: USA: collected off the coast of southern California halfway between the port... ...
GTCTTCTTAGTCTTAAATTTGGAAATTTTCCAGTTATCATGTAAATATTTAATATTGTGCGACAAATGTTATATTCAAATATATAATACAAATCGTTAAATAACAACTTAAGTGGATAAACTACTAACTAAAAGATTTAAATTTTGAGCTTCTTATTTAAAAAAGTTTGTGTTGCATCAGATCATGCTGGTTTTGATCTTAAAGAAAAAATTAAAGATTTTCTTATTGATAAATATATTTCAATAATCGACTTAGGTCCTTTTGAAAATAAATCAGTCGACTACCCTGATTATGCGAAAAAACTTGCTAACCGTATAAAAGCTAAAAAAAGCGACGTAGGAATACTTGTGTGTGGTTCTGGCACAGGTATGGCTATAAGTGCCAATAAAATCAAAAATATTAGGGCAGCTGTATGTTACAATCAAAAATCGACTAGATTGTCTAGGCAGCACAATAATGCTAATATAATTGCATTAGGTGCTAGATTAACAAAAAAAAACTTGTCGTTTAAATTAGTAGAGTTATTTTTAAAAACTAAGTTTGAAGGAGGCAGACACTTAAAGAGGGTAAATAAAATATAATGTCAGTAATTAAACTAGATAAATATTTAAATAGTTTTTTTAAGCTAAAACTTCAAGATGCAGATAAAGAACTTTACAACTCAATTAAAGATGAGTTTACAAGGCAACAAAATCATATCGAATTAATTGCATCAGAAAATATTGTATCAAGAGCTGTACTAGAAGCACAAGGTTCAGTATTAACAAATAAGTATGCTGAAGGTTATCCTTCAAAAAGATATTATGGCGGTTGTGAACACGTTGATGTTTCAGAAAACTTAGCAATTGAGCGCGCAAAAAAATTATTTGATTGCAAGTTTGCAAATGTTCAACCACATTCCGGTGCTCAAGCTAATGGTGCAGTTTATTTAGCACTTTTGAAACCAGGAGACACAACATTAGCCATGAGTTTAAATTCCGGCGGACATTTAACTCATGGAGCAAAACCAGCTCAATCTGGCAAGTGGTTTAATGCGCTTCATTACGAAGTTGATAAGGAAACAGGTTTAATTGATTATAAAGCTGTAGAAAAACTTGCCGTAGAAAATAAACCAAAACTTATTATTGCAGGAGGAAGCGCTTATTCAAGAATAATTGATTTTAAAAAATTTAGAGAAATATGTGATAAAGTTGGAGCATATCTTCTAGTTGATATGGCACATTTATCTGGATTAGTAGCTGGAGGAGCTTATCCTAATCCTACTAAATATGCCGACGTTGTTACTTCCACAACACACAAAGTTTTAAGAGGACCAAGAGGTGGAATTATTTTAACAAATAATGAGGAGTTAGCTAAAAAGTTTAATAGTGCAATTTTTCCAGGTTTACAAGGTGGACCATTAATGCACGTAATTGCAGCCAAAGCAGTTTGTTTTAAAGAAGCTTTGTCTGAAGATTTTAAAATTTATACTAAAAATGTAATTAAAAATGCAAAAGTTTTATCAAAAAGTTTATCCGAAAAAGGTTTTAAAATTTTTTCTGGCGGTACAGATACACATTTAATGCTTCTCGATTTAAGATCATTTAAAGTTACTGGAAAGGATGCACAAGCTTCGTTAGGAAGAGCAAATATTACATGCAACAAAAATGGAATTCCATTCGATACAGAAAGTCCATTCATTACTTCTGGAATTAGATTAGGCACACCAGCCTGCACTACAAGAGGGTTTAAAGAAGAAGAATTTAAATTAATTGCAGATCTGATACATAGAGTAATTAAAGGCTTAAGTGAGAACAAATCAGATAATTCAAAAATAGAGAAAGAAGTAAAAAAAGAAATTATTGATCTTTGTTCCTCTTTTCCTATATATGGAAATTAAATAAATTTATGCTTTGTCCTTTTTGTAGAGAAAAAGATACATCAGTAGTCGACTCTAGACCGACAGAAGATGGCACCGCTATAAGGAGAAGAAGGCTTTGTGGTTGTGATAGAAAAGAGAGATTTACGACTTTTGAGAGAGTTCAATTTCAAGAATTAACAGTAATTAAAGGCAATGGTAAAAGAGAACCATTTGATAGAGATAAAATTTCAAAATCAATTAGAATTGCTACTAGAAAAAGACCAATTGATAGCGAGACAATAGAAAAATTTATTTCTAAAATTGTAAGAAACCTCGAGGGTTTAGGTGAAAGTGAAATTCCTACACCTACTATAGGTAAATTCATTATGGAAGGACTCTCTTCACTAGACAAAGTTGCTTATGTTCGTTTTGCCTCTGTGTACAAAAATTTTAAAGAAGCAAAAGATTTTGAACAGTTTGTAGGCAATTTAGATGACAAAAAATCATAATTATTATTTAGATCTAGCATATCAACTTGCAGAAAAAAATTTAGGGAAAACAGGGTTAAATCCCTCAGTAGGCGCAATAGTTGTTAAAGATAATAGTGTTATTTCGTCAGGTATAACTTCGTATAGAGGCAGGCCACATGCTGAATTTAATGCATTATCCAAAATTAAAAATTGTGTTGGCGCAAGTTTGTATACGTCTTTAGAACCTTGCGTTCATTATGGTAAAACTCCACCATGTACGAAAATTATCTCAAAAAAAAAAATTAAAAATGTTTATTTTGGAACTTATGATCCAGACATTAGATCATATAGAAAAGCAAAATCTATTCTTACTAAGAAAGCTATTAATGTAAAAAAAATAGAATCAAAAATACATAAAAACTTTTATAGAAGTTATTTTATTAATAAGAAATTAAATATTCCATTTGTCTCTGCAAAAATTGCTCTTTCAAATGATTATTTATCAATGAATCTTAAAAAAAAATGGATAACAAATGAAAGCTCTAGAAAAATCGTACATTTATTAAGATCTAGATATGATTGTGTATTATCTACTTCTAAAAATATTAATTTAGATAATTCATTACTTAATTGTAGAATTGATGGTTTGGATAAATTTAAACCTGATTTATTTATAATTGATTTAAATTTAAAATTAAAAAAAAACTTATTGTTGAATAAAATAATTAAAAAAAGAAAAACCTATATAGTTACCTATAAATCAAACTTGCGGAAAGTAAAGATATATAAGCAAAATGGTTATAAATTTATCTTTATAAACGCTTTAAAAGATAAAAAGGATTTTATTTTGCTTTATAAAAAAATATACAAACTAGGATATTCACGTGTTCTTTTAGAAACTGGACTTATCTTTCTTAATACTGTGATTAAAAATAAATTAATCAATAATTTATATTTATTCAAAACCAATAGAAATTTAAAAAAAATTGGAAAAAATAATATTTCATCAAATTTTTTAAAAAAAATTAAATTAAAACCAATAACAATTAATTTAAATAGTGATAAACTTCTTATTAAAGAATTTTAGAAATGTTTAATGGAATAATATACAATACTGGGAAAGTAATAAGTGTTGAAAAAACAAATAAAAGTATATTCATTGGAATACTTACAAATGCTATATTTACAAAAAAAGATCTTGGGTCATCAATTAGTTGTAACGGGGTATGTCTTACATTAGTAAAAATATATAGGAAAAAAATTTATTTTTATTTGTCTAATGAAACCTTAAAAAGATCTAATTTCAAAAAAGTAAAAATAAATCAAATTATAAATTTAGAAAAATCACTATCTTATGGAAAAATGATTTCTGGTCATTACACGCAAGGACATGTTGATACAGTTGCCAGAGTTAATAAAATATCTATCATAGATAAAACGTGGTTAATTAATTTTATAATTTTAGATAAAAAATTTAATCAATATTTAATAGATAAAGGATCAATATCCATAAATGGAGTATCTCTTACTATTTCTAATACAAAGAAAAACTATTTTAATATTAATGTTATACCCCACACATTGAAGCTCACTAATCTTAAAGATTTAAAAAAAAATGATTTAGTTAACGTAGAATTAGATATATTTGGTAAATACATATATAAATATTCTAATTAAATGTCAGATAAAAGGTTTTCAAAAATTTCATCGATTATTCAAGACGCTAAAAAAGGCAAAATGTTCATTTTAGTTGATGATAAAGATAGAGAAAATGAAGGAGACTTAATAATACCTGCCTCAAAATGTAATGCAAAAAATATAAATTTTATGGCTAAACATGGCAGAGGTTTAATTTGTTTAGCTTTAACAAAAAAACAAATTGATATTTTAAAACTACCCTTAATGTCTCCAGTAAATAAATCTAGAATGCAAACTGCTTTTACAGTTTCAATCGAAGCGAAAAAGGGTATTACTACAGGAATATCAGCTCAAGATAGAGCCAAAACTATCAAAACAGCAATTAATCCTAAAGTTAAAAATAAAGATATTGTATCACCAGGCCATGTTTTTCCATTAGTTGCAAGAGCAGGTGGGGTTTTGGAGAGAGCGGGACATACAGAAGCTTCTGTTGATATTTCAAAGCTATCAAAGTTGAATCCAAGTTCAGTGATATGTGAAGTTATGAATGAAGACGGTCGAATGGCTAGACTAAATGATTTATTTAAATTTTCAAAAAAACATAAAATTAAACTCGCTTCTATTGAAGATTTGATTTCTTATAGATTAAAATACGAAAAATTGATTATAAAAAAGGATACTAGATCTTTTAATTTAAAAAATTTTGATAAACTGATTTTGCATAATTATAAAAATAAATTAGAAAATAATAATAATTATGTAATAACAAAGGGAAATTTTAATATTAATAACTCAATATTTGTTAGAGTTCTCTCGGTACAAATAAAAAAAAATATTTTAACAAATAAAAAAATTTTACAATCTTTAAAGCTTTTGAATAAATATAAGAATTTTTTATTATTAATTATTAATAAAAAAGATAATTCGAATAATAGTAATGTAAATACATTAAGATATTATGGCATTGGGGCTCAAATAATTAAAGATTTGAAAGTAAAAAATATGATACTAATTTCTAGAAGTAAAAAAAAGATTATAGGTCTAGAAGGATTTGGTCTTAAGATTAAAAAACAAATAATTATTAAATGAAAAAAATTTTAATATTAAACTCAAATTATTATAAAGATATTTCTAAAAATTTAGTTTTAAATGCTAAAAAAAAACTCATTCAAAAAAAATTTTTAGTTCATATATTAGATGTCCCAGGTGTATATGAAATACCTGTTGCAATTAAAAAAAATATAAAAAAATACGATGGATTTGTAGCTTTAGGCTGCGTTATAAAGGGAGAAACACCTCACTTTGATTTTATATGTTCCTCTGTTTTTAATTCAATTTTAGAACTCTCAATAAATTATAATAAACCCATAGGTAATGGAATAATTACAGCTTTAAATATTAGTCAGGCAAAAAATAGAAGTGTTAAAAATAAAAAGAATAAGTCAAATAAAGGCTCAGAGTCTGCAAATGCAGTAGTTATGATTTTAAAAAATGAGCCTAAAAAAATCTAAAATTTCCTCTCCTAGAATCAAAGTTATACAAAAACTTTATAGTTCACTAATTAATCCTAATAGCGAAATTGATTATCCAAAGAGCCAATATAAAAAATTTATTAAAGATATTGTAATTGGTACATTAGAGAGATCTGATTTGTTAGAGGAAACAATCAATTCTCATTTAAGAGATGATATTAATCTAAAAAAAACTGATAAATTATTAAAAATCATTCTATTTGCAGCATTATTTGAGCTTATGTTTAAACATAATACTCCTAAAAAAGTGATAATATCTGAATATTTAGCAGCATCAGAACACTTTCTTGAAAAAATTCAAATAGGGTATTTAAATGCAATCTTAGACAAAATTGCTAAGATTTTAAGAAAAGACGAATAAATTTAATGTTATTTACATTAAGTTTAGCTTGCGTTTTTAAAATTATTTTGGCATCTATGTCTTTTTTTATATGACTAATTATTTAGAATTACTTTATTTGATTTCATTCACAGGTATTCTTGCTGTAGCCTACAGTTACCTGCTATCAGGCCAAATAATTTCATCTAGCGCCGGTAACTCAAGAATGCAAGAAATAGCCGAAGCTATTCAAATTGGTGCTAAGGCGTATCTAAACAGACAGTATAAAACTATTGCAGTTGTAGGGATTATTGTTTTAGCAATTGTGACTTATTTTTTTAATTACTTAGTTGGCGTTGGTTATTTTATAGGAGCTTTTTTATCTGGGGTTGCAGGTTATATAGGAATGCTTATTTCCGTAAAAGCTAATGTTAGAACTGCTGAGGCTGCAAGAAAAAGTTTGCAATCTGGTTTAACCATAGCTTTTAAGTCAGGTGCAATTACAGGATTATTAGTTGCTGGATTAGCCTTATTAGCAATTACTATTTATTACATTGTTTTAATTAACTTAAACGTTGATAACAGAGAAATTATTAATGCATTAGTTGCACTTGGTTTTGGAGCTTCGTTAATTTCTATTTTTGCTAGACTTGGGGGAGGTATATTTACCAAAGGTGCAGATGTTGGCGCTGATTTAGTTGGAAAAGTTGAGGCAGGAATTCCAGAAGATGATCCTAGAAACCCTGCAGTAATAGCCGACAATGTTGGTGATAATGTAGGTGACTGCGCAGGGATGGCTGCAGATTTATTTGAAACTTACGCCGTAACTATAGTTGCAACCATGGTTTTGGCATCAATATTTTTTCCTAATGATTACAATTTAATGATTTATCCATTAGCTATTGGTGGAGCATGCATTATTACTTCAATAATTGGTACTTGGTTTGTTAAACTAGGAAAAAGTAAAAATATTATGGGAGCCTTATATAAAGGTTTCATTGTTACAGCTATCACGTCTCTAATAATTTTATATCCTGTTACTGAGTCAGTTATAGGTTTGACAGAAAATTATTCTAATAGTGGTAAAAATTTTAATGGCTTGGACTTATATATCTGCGGAGTTGTTGGTTTTGTGATTACTGGTTTGTTAATTTGGATAACTGAATACTACACTGGAACTAACTATAGACCCGTTAAAACAGTAGCAAAATCATCTACTACTGGACACGGCACTAATGTAATTCAAGGATTAGCTATTTCAATGGAAGCTACAGCTATACCAGCCTTAATTATTGTTGCAGGAATTTTATACACAAATGAGCTTGCTGGATTATTTGGTATATCAATTGCAGTAACTGCTATGCTAGCACTCACAGGAATGGTTGTGGCTTTGGATGCTTATGGTCCTGTAACAGATAACGCTGGAGGTATCGCAGAGATGTCTAAGCTTCCTAAAAATGTAAGAAAAACTACTGATGCATTAGATGCAGTTGGTAATACTACTAAGGCAGTAACCAAAGGATACGCTATTGGATCTGCGGGTTTAGGCGCATTAGTTTTATTTGCGGCTTATACCGAAGATATAAAATATTTTTCAACTGTAAATGGCTCAGCTCTTGAGGGCGTGAATGTTACATTTGATTTATCAAATCCATTTGTTGTAGCTGGCCTGTTAATAGGTGGAATGCTTCCTTATTTGTTTGGTTCTATGGGGATGCAAGCAGTTGGAAGAGCAGGTGGATCTGTTGTTATAGAAGTTAGAAGACAATTTAAAAAGATACCAGGAATCATGAAAGGTAAAAGAAAACCAGACTACGGTAGATTAGTTGATCTACTCACAAAGGCAGCAATTAAAGAAATGATTGTACCATCTTTGTTGCCTGTTTTATCACCAGTAGTTCTCTATTTCATAATTTTACAAATTGGAGGAATGGAAGCAGCATTATCTTCTTTAGGAGCAATGTTGCTTGGAGTAATAATTACAGGACTATTTGTGGCTGTCTCAATGACAGCTGGAGGGGGCGCTTGGGACAATGCAAAAAAATATATTGAAGATGGAAACTTTGGCGGAAAAGGTTCTGAGGCACATAAATCTGCTGTAACGGGGGATACTGTGGGAGATCCTTATAAAGATACTGCGGGTCCTGCTATAAACCCAATGATAAAGATCACAAATATTGTCGCTTTATTATTATTAGCTGTAATAGCTCATTAATTTTTACTTGCCATACATTTTTTGTTTAACACTTTGTAAAAATTTTTGAATAAAACTTTTATCTGATAAACTATGTTCTGTTTCTTTTTTTGAAAAATCTATTTTTTTTATTTTTTCTTTATCGTATAAAATTTTACTAGTAAGTATTCCATATTTATCAAATTTTAGAACCAAAATATTGTTTTCTTTTAAAACATGTCGTCCTAATTTATGATATCTACCTTTAGTAAGTATTCTTTCAATATAAATCCATGTTAATTTATTTTCATCTTCAACAATTTGAGGGCTACCTAGAACCTTAATAACATCATTTTTATTAGATTTATTTGTAATTAATTTATTTGCTCTATTGTCGAGAAAAATTATTCCATGTGGTTTTATAGGCTCTTGTAATTTGCAATTAACTAAAATAAGTAATAAAAAAATTGATAAAATTTTTAAACCTATATTATGAAAACTAAACATAAAGACGATTTGTACAATATATTACTTTTGTTATCTAGAAACATTTTCTTTTATAGAGACATTAAATTACCAGATAATTTTGAAACTAGAATTTACTTAATGTTTATTCATTTTTCTATAATATTGATAATTTTTAAAGAAAAAAAACAAAAGTATAATCAAAAGTCATACGATATGTTATTTCATAACATCGAAAATAATTTAAGAGAATTAGGTTTTGGTGATGTCTCTGTGAATAAAAAAATGAAAGATTTTAATAAAATTTTGTATGATATTTTACTTAAAATTAAAATTAACAAAGAAAAGACTTCGTTTAAAACTAATAAGAAATTAATTCAAAACTATTTAACACATCTAAGCAACGATCCTCAAAAATATGAGAAATTTGAGTATTATCTAGAACAATTTTATAATTTTTGCTTTGAATTATCTCCCGAAAATATGTTAAAGAACATTATAAAATTTAAAATTTAAACTTAAGCAAATGGCTGTACCAAAAAGAAAAACATCAACATCAAAAAAAAAGATGAGACGGTCTCATCATAAACTTTCTTCAATAAATTTAGTGGAAGATAAAAAAAGCGGAGAGTACAGGCTTTCACATCATGTCGATTTGAAATCCGGTTATTATAACGGTAAAAAAATACTAGATATTTAAACTTAATTAAAATTATGTCTAAAAAAATTTCCATTGCTATTGATGCAATGGGGGGTGACAATTCACCTGATAAAACTATTGAAGCAGTTAAAATCTTTATAAATAAAAATAAATCAAAAAATGATTTTATACTTAATATTTTTGGTAAAGCTGAAGAGATAAATGAAAAATTAAAAAAATATAAAATAAATTCTGACTCTATTAATGTGATTAATTCTGAAAAAATTGTCTCAGATAATGAAACACCAATGACTGCTGTCAAAAATTCAAAAAACACGAGCATGTGGGATTGTATCTACCATCAAGTTTTAGGAAAATCTGACATAAGCTTATCAGCTGGAAATACCGGTGTGCTTTTAGTGATATCAAGGATGATTTTAAAAATGCTAAACAACGTAAGCAAACCAGCTTTAGCTGGTTTATGGCCGAAACAAAACGGAATGAATGTAGTTTTAGATTTAGGAGCTAACATTGAATTTAATGATCAAAACCTTGTTGATTTTGCCGAACTTGGATCTGCTTTATTTAAATCATTATTTCCAAATGAAAAACCAAAAGTTTCATTGTTAAATGTTGGGACTGAAGAAATTAAAGGCACAGAAATGTTAAAAATTGCAGCCAAAAAATTAAAAGATTTATCTAATGAAAAAAACTTTTTATATGAAGGCTACATAGAAGGAAACAACTTAATGACAAGTAATTCCAATGTTATTGTTACAGATGGTTTTACCGGGAATATTGCTTTAAAAACAGCAGAGGGAACTGCAAAATTTATTACAAATAATCTTAAGAAAACTTTAACAGAAAGTTTATTTACTAGATTATCTTTAATTTTTTCATATTTTGCTTTAAAAAAATTTAAAGATAAATTGGATCCAAGAAAATATAATGGTGCGATTTTCTTAGGTTTAAATGGTCCAGTTGTAAAAAGTCATGGGGGAATTGACTCAACTGGTTTTTATTACTCTATTGATTTATGCTACAAGATAATTAAGGGTGACTTAATGAGTCAAATTAAAAAAAATCTTAATTATTCAAGAAATGGTTAAAGATACTTTTAAAAAAAAAGATTTGATTAATAATTTAAGCTTAAAAACTGGATTTTCGAATAATTTGTCAAAAAAAATTATCAATGATTTAATCGATATCATCACATTAAGTCTTAAAAATAGTCAATTAATTATAAAAGATTTAGGAGTAGTTAAATTAATTGATAAAAAAGAAAGAATTGGTAGAAATCCAAAAACTAAAGAAAAATTTATTATTTCAGCAAGAAAATCTGTGATTTTCTCTCCATCCAAAAAACTTAATAAACTTTTAGAAAAAATTACATGACAAAGTTAATGAACATATCTGAGTTGAGCAAAAGCTTAAATTTAATTAATCCTAAAAGCAAAAAACCGCTCAATCATGTTATAAGATACTGGGAGAAAGAATTTAAACAAATCAGACCTAAAAAAATAAATAATAGGAGATATTATTCTTCAAATCAAATCAAGCTTATTAAATTGATAAAATTTTTGCTGAGAAATAAGGGTTTAACTATTTCAGGTGTAAAAGTTTTCCTTAAAAAAAATACAAATGAACTTGACTATGCCAATATAGATAGTTTAAAAACTGAATATTATAAAAAGTCTTTAAAACAAAAAAGTTTATCGTTGTTAAAAAAAATAAGTAATTTAAAAACATATGGCAAAAAAAACTCACATTAAAGTTCGCATGGTTCCAGAAAGCAACCCAGATAGTAAATTTATTTACTACGCAAAAAAACCTACAAAAGGAGAAAAGGCTAAAGATAAACTTAAACTAAAAAAATATAATCCTAATACAAGAAAACACGAATTTTTTGTTGAAAAAAAACTTCCACCTCACAGCAAATAGCTATTTTTTATTAAAATTTCTAAACTCATAATCAATAAATGCTCTTATCATTGATTTCCATATTTTATTTGTGATTTTGGGATCTATGTTCTTTTTTTTAGATTTTTTTGAAATATTTTTAAGTATTATTGATATTCTTTTTTTATCAATAATATCTTTCTTAAATTTTTTGTTTTTTATTACAATATCCACTAATTTTGTTCTTTTTTTTATTATATTTAACAAGAAATCATCTAGTTTATCTAATTCTTTTCTAACATTAATTATATTTTTATTTACCATCGCGACATTTTATAAATTTAAGAATAATTATTTAAATATATATATTTGATTTTATGGGCGCAAATGAAAAAAAAATTAATAAAGTTTTTATTTATTGGTTATATACATCTTTAATATTAGTTTATTTGGCAATTTTGATAGGCGGTTTAACTAGATTAACAAATTCAGGTCTTTCAATTACAGAATGGGAATTATTAAAGGGTATATTTCCACCCTTATCTAGTAAATCATGGATTCTTTATTTTGAAGCTTACAAAAAAATTCCTCAGTATAAATTATTGAATTTTAATATGAGTCTTGAAGAGTTCAAGATTATATTTTATTGGGAGTACTTTCATAGAATATTAGCGAGAATTATTGGTTTATTTTTTTTAATACCTTTAATTTATTTTTATTTAACAAAAAAAATCAAAAAATTTTATCTAAATACATGTTTGTTAATTTTTTTTCTTATTATTTTTCAAGGTATTATTGGGTGGTATATGGTTAAGAGTGGTTTAGTAAATGATATAACAGTTAGCCATTATAGACTTTCAATTCATCTAACTACAGCCGTCTTAATTGTATCGATAATGTTTTGGTTAATTAGAAATGTGTCATTAAATAAACAAAAAATTTTTTTTAAATTTGAAAATAATAGTATTTTTTTTCAAATTCTAATTTTAATTATTTTTATTCAAATAGTATTAGGTGCTTTTGTTTCTGGTTTAGATGCAGGAAAAATTTATCAAACATGGCCGTTGATGGGTATTAATTATTTTCCAAATGATTTAATAATATCTGATATAAAAAGTTTAGCAGATTTCGATAATCATTCATTAATACAATTTTATCATAGAAACTTAGCTTATTTAATAATTGTATATTCTTTATTATTATCCCTATATATATACAGAAAAAAAATTATTTTTTTATACAATCCAATAAAAATTTTACTGTTAGTATTATCTGCTCAGATCATTTTAGGTATCTTTACTTTAATAAGCGGACTTAACATTTTTTTGGCTTCAGCACATCAAATATTTAGTGTATTATTAATATTAAGTGCATTAAATTTGCACTTTTATGTTACTAAATAAATTGACTTTAATAAACATTCTCTGTATTTATCGCCATCAAATGACACCGTTTATTAAAAAAAAAGATATAAAAAAAGATTGGTACTTAATAGATGCCAAAAACGCTGCCGTTGGGAGATTAGCAGCTTTTATATCAAAAGTTCTTAGAGGCAAAAATAAACCTACGTTTAATCCTCACATTGATAATGGTGATTTTGTTGTTGTAACAAATATAGATAAAATAAAGTTTTCTGGAAAAAAATTTTCTGAAAAAAAATATTACAGACATACTGGTCACCCTGGTGGTATTAAAGAATCTACGCCAGCTTTTTTAAAAGAAAAAAATAAGACAGAACAAATTTTAAAATTAGCAGTAAAAAGAATGCTGCCTGGTGGACCTTTGGCAAAAAAACAACTTACTAAATTAAAAATTTATAATGGTGATAAACATCCACACGATATACAAAAACCAAAAATAATTAATTTTGAAAAATTAAATAATAAAAATACAATTATATAATGGATCAACCTAATCAAAGTATTGCTAAAGTAAAAAAGATTAAATTGGATTTTAAAGACAGTAAGTATGCTACTGGAAGAAGAAAAAGATCAATTGCTAAAGTTTGGGTAAAGAAAGGAAGTGGAAACATTCATGTTAATGGCCTAAAAATGAATGAATATTTTAAAAGGCCCGTTCATCAAATAATTGTTACAAGACCTTTGGAGATTTCTCAGGTTTCTTCAAATTATGATGTTAAATGCTCAGTTAAAGGCGGAGGTCTTTCTGGTCAGGCAGGAGCAATAATTTTAGGTATATCTAAAGCCTTAATTTCACACGATGAAAATTTAAAATCGAATTTAAAAAAAGACAAACTTACAACAAGAGACTCGAGAGTTGTTGAACGTAAAAAATACGGTCATAGGAAAGCAAGAAGAAGCTTTCAGTTTTCTAAAAGATAATCTTTTAAATTTAACTATTATAAAGGACGATGGTATAAGAAGTTATGTCTATACATAATAAAATTAATGTAGCTGTAATTGGCGCTACTGGCTATACAGGCTTAGATTTAATCTTCATGCTCACAAAGCATCCTAGAGTTATATTAAAAAATTTGTGCGCAACAAAAAATATAGGAAAAAAAATTAATTTTTTTGATAAAAGAATTAATAAGAATTTACCTAAAATTACAAAGACTGACTCTATTGAATGGAAAAATATTGATTTAGTTTTCTTATCTTTGCCTGATGGTGAGGCACAAAAAATAATTAAAGATAAATATGATAAACATGCAAATTTAAAATTTATCGATTTATCTGCTGATTTTAGATTGTCAAATTCCAATGTTTATGAAAAAAATTACAAAATAAAACACAAAGCAAAAAATCTAATAAAAAAAGCTTTATATTCAATACCAGAATTTAATAAAAAGAATATTAAAAATTATAGAATAATCTCTAATCCAGGTTGCTACCCTACATCTATTCAAATTCCTATTATTCCTTTAATTAAAAAAAAACTAATTAAAATTAATGATATCACTATCGATGCAAAATCCGGATATTCTGGGGCAGGAAAAAATTTAGAAAAAAAATTTACTCATAAAAACTTATACCAATCTACGTATGCATATAGCACAAAACTTCATAGACATATAAGTGAAATTGACGAACAAATTTATAAAATAACAAAAAAAAAATAAAGTATTCTTTTAATCCTCATCTTTTACCTACTTTTAGAGGAATATTAACATCAATTTATTTTAATACTAAAAAAGGTGTATCAGGAAATATATTAAGAAAATCATTAAATAAATTTTATAATGGATCAAAATTTATTAAAGTTATGAAATTAAATTCTTCACTAGGTTCTGGTAACGTTCTAAATACAAATAATTGTGAAATATCAATTTGTGAGACAAGAATAAAAAATAAGTTTATTATCTTTTCTGCAATAGATAATTTAGTAAAAGGCGCATCAGGGCAGGCTATTCAAAATATGAATATTTTATATAAATTCCCTGAACAATTAGGTCTAAAATGAAAATTTTAATTTACTTATCTGCTCTCATCTTTTTAACAAGTTGCAATAAACCAAAAACAGTATTTTTATGTGGAGATCACGTTTGTGTGAATAAAGCAGAAGCCGAACAATATTTTGAGGAAAATTTAACTATTGAAGTAAAGATAATTGATAAAAAAGAAAATCAAAAAGTTGATTTAGTTGAACTAAATTTAGATAAAGAATCAAACGGAAAAAGAAATGTAAAAATTTTTTCAAAGAATAAAATTGATAATAAATTAAAAAATCTTTCAAAAGATGAAATATCAAAAATAAAAAAAAATATTAAAGATAAAAAAAAACAAAATAAAATAGTAAAAAAAATTAATAATAAAGAGGTTGAAAAAGAGGACAAAATAGAAAGTCTTAAAAAAATAAAACAAAAAAATACAATTAACAAATATAAAAAAGATGTGAATAAAAACAAAAATCAAGTTGTCGATGTTTGTACAATTTTAAAAAAATGTAGTATTGATGAGATAGCCAAATACTTAACTGAAAAAAGTAAACAAAAGGATTTTCCAGATATAACAATACGATACTAAATTTATTATGAAAAAAATAAATATTGCTATAATTGGACTTGGCAACATAGGTTCTTATCTACTCAAATATCTTCAAGAAAATAAAAATTTTCTGAAAGAAAAAAATAATTGTTTACCAGTAGTAAAATACGTATCAGCAAGAAATAAAAAAAAGAAAAGAAATATAAGAATTAAACAAAATCAATGGCTTAGAAATTATCTAGACTCTACTAAATTTAAAGACGTGGATTTAATTATTGAATTGATTGGCGGTTCAGAGGGTGCAGCTAAAAAGCTCGTATTTAATGCATTAAAAAATAAAAAACATGTAGTAACTGCTAATAAAGCTTTGATTGCTAAATATGGAGATACACTATCAAAAATAGCTGAGAAAAATAAAGTTAATTTAGAATTTGAAGCATCTGTGTGTGGGGGAGTGCCAATCATTAGGTCTCTTAAAGAAGGTTTAATAGCAAATAAAATTTCAAAAATATATGGCATTTTTAATGGAACATCTAATTATATTTTGTCATCTATGGATAAAGAGAAAAAAAGTTTTGATGATGTTTTAAATAAAGCAAAAAAGCTAGGTTACGCAGAGTCAAACCCTTCTGCTGATTTAAATGGTGATGATGTTGCTTCTAAGTTAAAAATTTTATCATCTTTATGTTTCAATTCATTTTTAAATAACAAAATTTATGTAGAAGGTATTAATCAAATAGATAAAATAGATATAGATAATGCAAATAGCTTAGGATATAAAATTAAATTATTAGGTTTTGCTGAACGTTATAATAATAAAATCTATCAACGTGTTCATCCAACATTAATTAAAAAAGATTCTTACGTAGCAAGTATAGATGGAGTTTTAAATGCTGTAATAGTAGACGGCAAACCAGTTGGTCAAAGTATTATACAAGGTGAAGGTGCAGGGCCTGCTGCAACTACTTCAGCATTAATATCTGATATTTCTTCAATATTAAGAGGGAACATTAAATTTCCATTTTCTTTATCTAATAAAGAAAGAAAATTACTTAAATTTGAAAATATTAGTGAACGTTTTTTCTCAGCTTATTTTAGGTTTGAGGTAATGGACAGGTCAGGAGTTTTATCAAATATAACAAATGTTTTTTCAAAAAATAGAGTTTCAATCAAGAGGCTTATACAAAATCCTGATAAAAATAAAAAGAATTCCTCAATAATAATTATTACTCACTCTGCGAAAGATAAAAACTTAAATAAAATCTTAAAAGAAATTTCAAAAAGAAAATATATTAAAAGAAAGCCAAAGCTAATAAGAATAGAAAATTAATTAATGCCAATCGATAAAAAGTTTTTAAATTTATTTGTAAAAGCTACGGAAAAAGCAGCTATCGGTGCATCAAAGTTTATAGGGAAAAAAGATAAAATTGCAGCTGATAAAGGTGCAGTTGATCCTATGAGGAGAGAACTAAATAAGATTAACATGGAAGGTACTGTTGTAATAGGAGAAGGAGAAATGGATGAGGCTCCTATGTTGTATATTGGAGAAAAATTAGGGACTTTAAATGGTCCTAAATTTGATATTGCTGTAGATCCACTAGAGGGAACAAAATTTACTGCTAATGGGCAAGGAAATGCTTTTTCAGTTATAGCCATTGCTGAAAAGGGTTGTTTCTTATCAGCACCTGACAGTTATATGGAAAAAATTGTTATCGGACCAAATCTACCTAAAAATTTAATGGATCTTGATAACAGTGTAGAGCAAAATATTAAAAATTTGGCGAAAGCAAAAAATAAAGATACTTCTGATTTGCAAGCATGCGTTTTAAAAAGACCTAGACATGATCATATTGTTGAGCAATTAAAAAAATTAAATGTAAAAATTAATTATATTACGGACGGAGATATAGCTGGAGCTCTTAGTGTAATTGGTGACAATGCAAAAAATGATATTTATTATAGTACTGGTGGGGGGCCCGAGGGAGTTATCGTTGCAGCTGCCTTGTCTTGTTATGGAGGTCAAATACAAGGACGACTAGTATTAGATGATGACGAAAAAATTAGAGCAAAAAAACTTGGAGTCGTTGATTTCAAAAAAAAATATAATATTGAAGATTTGGTGAAAGGAGATGTTATTTTTTGTGCTACTGGCGTTACTGATGGTGATTTAGCAAAGGGAGTAATAGATCTAGGAAATGAATATAAAGTTAATAGTTTTGTACTTCATAAAAACGAAAAAATAGTCAAATCTTTTTCAAATATATATAATAAATGAGCTCACTTTCTTTGAGCGGAAAATCTTGGTTTTTAAAAAAATACAATCAAGAAGATGTTACTTTTATAAAAGATAATTATTCACTTGATGAAATTACATCCAAACTTTTATCAATAAGAAATATTAAAAAAGAAGATATTAATTCCTTTTTAAACCCTACAATTAAAAATTTTATTCCAAATCCTAACATACTTGTTGATATGGAAAAATCTTCATTAAGAACTTACGAGGCAATAATAAATGACGAAAAGATAGGTATTTTTGGTGATTATGATGTTGATGGAGCTAGTTCTACAGCTTTATTAGGTAATTATCTTCACGAATTAAATTTAGATTTTAATATCTATATACCTGATCGAAAAAGAGAGGGTTATGGTCCATCAATAAAAAGCTTTAAAGAATTTCTTAATAAAAAAATTAAATTAGTCTTTACCGTTGATTGCGGGACTCTATCATTTGAAGCTATCGATTTTGCTAAAAAAAATAATATAGATGTTATTGTTTTAGATCACCATCAATCTGAAATAAAATTACCTAATGCTTTTTCTATAGTAAATCCAAATAGATTTGATGATAAGTCTAATCTACAAAATCTATGTGCAGCGGGCGTTACTTTTATGTTTCTGGTATCACTGAACAGAGAACTTAGAATTAAAAAATGGTTTCAAAATAGTAACATTAATGAACCTGATTTGATTAATTATTTGGATTTGGTATCTCTTGGCACTGTTTGTGATGTTGTGCCTCTAACAGGTTTAAATAGAGCATTTGTTAAACAAGGTTTAAAGATTATCAAATTAAAAAAAAATTTGGGAATTAAAACATTGTTAGACATTTGCAAAATTGATACCAATCCTACAATTTACCATTTAGGTTTTATGTTAGGTCCAAGAATTAACGCAGGGGGAAGAGTTGGAAAATGTTCGCATGGAGCAAATCTATTGTTAAACAAAGATCCAAAAAAATCTTATTCATTGGCTTCGGAATTAGATCATTTTAACGAGGAAAGAAAAATTTTAGAAGCAAATCTTTTACAAAAAATTCTTAATGAAACAAAAACAAATGTAGATGATCCTGTTCTTATATTAAGTGGAAAAAACTGGCATGAAGGTGTGATTGGAATTGTTGCGGCAAGATTAAAAGATAAATTAAATAAACCTGTAATCTTGATTTCTTTAGAAAATGATATAGGAAAAGCTTCTGCCAGATCTATCACTGGATTTGATATTGGTTCAGTGATTATTTCTGCTACTCAAGCAAATATTTTAATAAAGGGTGGTGGTCATAAAATGGCGGGTGGCTTTTCAATTAAAATTGAGAATATAGATAAATTTAAAAATTTTGCTATTAGAAGATTTAAAAATATTAATGAAGATATTTTAAAAGAAAAACCAATTTTTTTGGATGATGTAATATCACCATCAGCTATAAATTTAGAATTTTTTAATAAGGTTGCTTTATTATCTCCGTTTGGTCCTGGTAATCCTGAACCTAAATTTGTTATAGAGGGTCTAAAAACTATTAATGGTAAAATTGTTGGAGAAAAACATATAAAGTCGATTCTTTTAGGGAAAGATGGGTCGATTATAAAAACAATAGCTTTCAACTCTGTGAATAAGGACTTGGGTGAATATTTACTAAAAAAAAATAATAAACTATTTAATATTGCTGGAAAGTTGTCCCTAAATGAGTGGAAGGGGCAATCAAATGTAGAGTTTATTATCGATGATATTTCTGTTAATAAGAACTTCAAAAATACGGTCCCATCGTCTATCGGTTAGGACAGTTGGTTTTCATCCAACAAAGAGGGGTTCGATTCCCCTTGGGACCGCCACAAACTATGACTTATAAAATAGCAATTATAGAAGAAATTCACAAAGATGGACTTAAATTATTAGATGAAAATCCTAATTATGAATATGAAATAATAACAGATGTTTCTGAAAATAATTTAATAGAAAAACTTCCTAAATTTGATGCGTGTACATTAAGGGTTTCAAAATTAGACGAAAAAATTTTAAAACATTGTCCTAAATTAAAAGCTATATCGAGACATGGCGTTGGTTATGACAATGTTGATTTGAATTTTATTAAGAAAAAAAATATTTCATTACTAATTACAGCTACAGCTAATGCCGTAGCAGTAGCAGAACATGTATTATCAATGTTTTTATCGTTATCTAAATCTATCTCGAGATATGACTCGGAAGTTAGAAAAGGTAATTTTAAATCTAATGCTGATAAAATTCAAACTTTTGAATTGTTAAATAAGAATATTTTAATTGCAGGATTTGGAAGAATAGGAAAAAAATTAATAAGTAGATGTTTAGCCTTTGATACAAAAGTTCATATTTACGATCCATACGTAGATGAAAAAATTATTAAAGACTTAGGTGGTATTAAAGTAGATAAAATAGAAGATGGTTTAAAGATAGCTGACTATGTTTCATTACATATGCCTCTTACAAGTGAAACTAAAGATTTAATTAACTATTCTGTATTAAAAACTATGAAAAAAAATTCTATTATAGTTAATACTGCTAGAGGTGGAATTATAAATGAATTAGATTTAGAAAAAGCATTAAATGAAGAATTAATATTTGGAGCTGCATTAGATGTTTTTTTAAAAGAACCAATTGAAATAAATAACCCTTTATTGAAAAATAAAAAAATTATTTTAAGTCCTCATTCAGCAACTTTTACAGACGAATGTACATCTAGAATGGGTATAGAAACGACAAAAAATATTATTGATTTTTTTGATAATAAATTAGATAAATCAATGATTGTAAAAATATGATTGATTTAAGAAGAAGGTTAAAAAATTTTGGACCTCTAGAATCTTTAGTTTTAAGTTCGCTGGCTTATGTTGTTATAATGTTAATTTGGACCGCATCTACACGATCCGCAGTTGTACAAAAAGCCAATGATATAAAAGCTAACCATAAACTAGTTATAGAATTTATTAATAATCAAGTTAAGGAATGTAGCTCTAATGAAGAAGGCATTACTTTATGGGGTGACAATTGTAATTCAGCTTGGGTATCATCAAAAATTGTAAATCATATTTTAGACAATATAAAACTAAACAATCCTTACAATATTGATAAGCCTTTGATACAGACTTCACAAGATCCTAGAATTCAAGCAGAGGGTAAAGCTGGTCAATCCACAGATAAAGGAATCATCTTTGTCACAGAAAGTAATTTTGAGTCAGAAGCTGGATCTGAATGGGTGATAGGTACGTGTGTTAAGTCACCATGTGTAGCTGCTGGAAATAACGAGCTTGTGTCGGCTTATCGTTAACTAATTATATTAAACCCACATTCTTTAGCAGTTTTGCTTAAATAATTATAACCAATTTTAGCATATTTGAATGGATTAGCTTTTGCAGGATCTTGTTCCGCCTCAACTACAAGCCAACCTTCATAATCTTTATTTCTTAAAACTGTTAAGAAAGGCTTGTAATCAATACATCCATCACCTGGGACTGTGAAGACTCCATCAAGAAAAGCTTGTTGGAAGGTACTATCGTTTTTTAATGATTTTTCTAAAACATTTTTACGAATATCTTTGCAATGAACATGGATTATTCTTTCCATTAAATCTCCGGTCAGTTTAATTGAGTTTCCTCCTGCAAATAACATGTGACCAGTATCAATTAATAATTTTACGCTATCACTAGTGCTTTCTATTAATCTCCTAGTTTCATCCTCTGTTTCAATGACTGTTCCCATATGATGATGATAAGCTAGAGGCATATTTTCATCTATCATCATTTTACTTATTTCATTAATTCTAGATATAAGTAATTTCCACTCATCTTCTGAAAGTTTAGGTTTTTTGGACAAAGGTGTTTTTGGATTACCTTGCACAGAATTTGTTACTTCAGCAAAGACCATACATGGTGATTTACAATCTTTAAACAAATCCATCTGTTCACGCATTAATTCAAATTCTTCTTTTGGAGTATTTTTTAAAAGTGTTGCTCCATACCACCCAGAACAAAGTTGTAAATTTTCTTTTTCTAATTTTGGTATTAATTCTTTTGAATTTTTAGGAAATTTACCACCAGATTCTATTCCAGTAAAACCAGCTTTGCTTGCTTCAGATAAACATTGCTCTAATGTAGTTTCACCACCTAATTCTGGCATATCATCATTACTCCATGCTATGGGGGCTACACCTAATTTTATAGACATAATTTCAATAAAGTACTAAGTTTATATTACAAATAGCAACTTAATACAAAAAATATGATCAATGTAGCTTTATTCGGATTTGGACGTATAGGTCAAATGCATGCTGAAAATCTTACTAAAAATAAAGAAATAAAATTACTATATGTTTATGATAAAATTGATCAATTAAGCAACAAAGCAAAAAAAATTTATGGATGTAAAATTGAAAAAAATTATAATAAAATTTTTAATGATAAAAAAGTTGATATAGTTTTTATCTCTAGCCCTACAAACACTCACATTAAATTTATCGAAGAGGGAATCAAAAGAAAAAAAACAATTTTTTGTGAAAAACCTTTAGATCTTAACATCAATAAAATCATTAAAACTTTGAAAAAAGTAAAAAAAATTAAACCTAAGATTCAATTAGGATTTAATAGAAGGTATGATCCTGGGCATTTTTCATTAAAAAAAGATTTAGATAAAAATAAAATAGGTAAATTAGAAAAAATTATTATTACAAGTAGAGATCCTACTCCACCAACAACGTCTTATCTTAAATCTTCGGGTGGAATTTTTAGAGATATGATGATCCACGACTTTGATTTATGTAGATTGTATTTAGGTAAGGATGAAATTACAGAAATTCATGCATTTACTTCATCATTTACGCCTTTTTATAATAAAATAAAAGATTATGAATTGGCGGTAGTTACTATGAAGTCTAAGAAAGGAGTAATATGCGTTATAACAAATTCAAGACATTGTTCCTTTGGTTATGACCAGAGAGTTGAATTATTTGGCAAAAAAGGAATGTTAATTTCTGGGAATAAGAAAGAAAACTCGACAGAGTTATTTAATTCTAACCAAACTAACTCTCAAAAACCTTTCTTAAATTTTTTTATTGAGAGGTATAATGATGCTTACAATATTCAGCTTAAAGAATTAATCTCTCTTCATAAAAATAAAATTAAATCTAGATCAACTTTTGAAGATGGTTACGTTGCTTTAAAATTAGCTAATGCGGCTTATAAATCTTTGAAATTCAAAAAAACAATAAAAATTTAGTATTCACAGCATTTTTTTTACTTACTGTAGGTTGTATAAAAATATTTTTTTTTGATATTAATCTTTTTTTTTGTTTAAATGCCCCAACTTTTAATAACAATAAAGAGGGAAATAATAATGAAAAAAGTATACTTAACAATCGCTGCTCTTTTGACGTGGGCGATGACATCAGTTGCTGCTTTAGCAGTTGATATTATTGTTGTGTCACACGGGCAAGCTAATGACCCTTTCTGGTCAGTTGCTAAAAACGGTGTAGATAAAGCTTGTAAAGATATGAAAATATCTTGCAAATACACTGCTCCAGCAACATTTGATATGGTTGAAATGGCAAAATTAATTGATAATGCTGTTTCTCAAAAACCAAAAGGTATTGTGATAACTTTACCAGATGCTGCCGCTTTAGGTAAATCTGTTAAAGCTGCAATATCTGCTGGTATTCCAGTAATTTCTATGAACTCTGGTTCAGATGACTACATGAAACTAGGAATTAGCGCTCACGTAGGTCAAACTGAATTTGAAGCAGGAGTAGGTGGCGGACAAAAAATGAAAGGTGCTGGAGGAAAAAAAGCATTATGTGTTAACCACGAAGTTGGTAACGTTGCTTTAGATAGAAGATGTGCTGGTTTCAAAAAAGGTTTTGGTGGTTCTGTAGAAATTCTAGGAACTTCAAATGACCCAACTGAAATTCAA
>VMHT01093459.1_pt1 | contig 23125 bp, 38 predicted proteins | sample 4693611 | NCBI WGS metagenome assembly VMHT01 (sample SAMN12280063, study PRJNA550983) | marine metagenome | isolation source: seawater sampled from same location over 5 years 0.02-0.2 micron viral filtrate | place: USA: collected off the coast of southern California halfway between the port... ...
ACTACAAAATTAATTAAATTTAATCACGATAAATCAGTAGAAATTGGCAAAGTAGAAGTAAATAGATCAATTATTGTTTCTGATAAAGAAGGATTTTTGGCTAGAAACTCAGCATTTACTGAGTTTTCAGAAGATAAATTATTTGGATTTATAAAGCAGAAACCTGAAAAACTTAAAGGAAGTTTTATAGTTAGAGAAGGTGCTGCTGATCCTCTTGAATTTAGAGAAGATTCTATTTATGGAAAAGATGTAACTCCTGATGACATCGTATATCACGAGGACGAAAATGTAGCTATTTCATCTTCAGATGTTGAATTATCAAATGCTAATGGACCTGATTATATTCAAAGAGGATTAGTAATAACTTTAACAGTAGAAGCTGTAGCTGTATTAATTTTAGCTTTAGCAGTAGGATTGCCTAAATTTATAAGCAATATGGCAGGAGGAGGATAAAAATGAATCAAAATGATTATGAAAAAGAATTACAAAAATTAGAAATTAATAAACATCGAAACTATTTTATATTTTTTCTTTTAGGGTTTATTGCTGCTCTAATAGTAGAAAAATTTTTATAAATGTATGAAGAGAAAATATCAGATTTATTAGTAATTTTAGGAGGTTACATAGTATGGCAACTATTGATAATGATGTTATAACAAAACATCAAATTAAATTAAAAGATTTATATAATTTGCAGGAAAAAATTATTTCTGGAATATCATTTTTAGGATGTTTTTCATTTGGTATTTATGTATATATGTTTTCAACTATGGGAGGATTTATTTTACTTTTAATTTCAGTTCTTCCTACTTGCATAATTTTTTATAAAAATGCTAAAAAAAGAATATCGAAGGTTTATAGAATTGAGAGGAATAATAAAGTTACTAGATTTATTACTGAGTATTGGAAAAAAGAAGATGTTGAAAACTTAGATCAAAGATTTTTTTGGATGGTAAATGGTAAATATACTCCAATACTTCAATTTTCAAATAAAAAAGATAAATATTATCAGCCTGTATTTCCTTTTGATAAACCTGATCCTCCTGTAAGGTCAGGTAATCTTCAAAGATCATTAGTTCAAAAAGCTACTGAAATTTTGATGACTCCAAAAAAAGATGAAAAATACGAAGCTTTAAAAACAGGAGGTTTACTGATTATGGCAGGAGGAGGAGGAATTTTAATACTAGCGATGATGGGAAATATAAATGGAGGATCAGGAGGGTAATGCAAAAATTATGTTTAGAAAGTATACATTGGTCAATAAAGTATTTACCACTTGTTATTACACTACCTTACATAATGGTATGTTTATCAAATGTAGTGATGGAGTTTTTTACAGAAAGGAAAACCAAATGAGTGATGAAGATATTTTTAAAATAGTAGGATTTGGTTTAATTGCCTTTGGAATAGGATGTTTATTAATAGTGTTGAAAAATGAATATCAAGGAGTTTTAATTTAATGGGTTATCACGATGAATTTTTTTATAAAGATAGCTGTTTAATTGGACTTTTAGCAGGAAGAGGAGTTGGCAAAACTTTGACTATGAGTATGTTAGCACATGAAGAGTTAAGGGATGCTGTTTCTGAGGGTTATGATGATTTCAAAGTCTATCATAATGGATTCCTTGATCCTAAATGGTCAGGATGGCAAATTCCAGGAGAAACTGAATCAAGATTAGTTCAATATGATTTTGCTGAAATTATCGAAGGAATGATGTATGGAGAATCAAAAATAGAAAATGGAATTATGTGTATTGATGAGATAGCTTCAATTCAAGATTCTGCTTATGGTCCTATGGGATTTGGTAGAGTTAATTTTTCACACTTTATTATTATGATGAGAAAAATTGGATTGACTATTTTATTTGCAGGTCAAACTGAAGAAATTGATAAAAGATTAAAAATGCAAACTGACATAGTTGGTTATCCTGTAGTAGCTAGAAAAATGCGAGGCAAAGAAGTTGGAATCAAATGGGTTTATCAAAATGAAAATTATACAAAACCTGGAAAGGTTAGGAGAATGTATTATCCAAGAATGGATAAATATTGGGGATCTTACGATACTAAAAAAATTATTAGATCAGAGCAGGTAAATAAATCTGATGTTTTAAATAAAAAACAGGAAGATATTGAAGATGATATTGCAGATATTATTCAAGGAATAGTAACTGATGACCAAATTACTCAGATTCCAATTTATAGAATAAAATCTGAAATGAAGAAAAAATTGAATGTAAATTGGGAATTAAAACAACTCGAAACAAGTCTTAAATATTATGGTAAACCTTTATCAAAAGATAAATCAGTTTACGATTTCAGAAAAAATTTTACATAATATTACGAATCCTTGCTATTTGCATTAATTTTTCAAATCATTTATTTTAATATTGTCAAGGTAAAGAATCTAGGAAGCATATTTTTTTATGTTTGGAAGAAGTTTATTTTCTTTAATGATTGTAGGAATGGGATTCTTTATTTTGACAATAATGCTTGGTCCTATATCAAAGCAAGTTAATGAACTAAGAACAGATGCTCAATTAGATACAGGATTAGCATGTACAACAGGAGCAGCAGAGACTAGCTGTACAGTTACTTTGAGTAACAAGTCAGCTTATGAGCCTACTGCACCTAATTGGACTGTCACAGAGACTTCTCCTGGATCATCTAATAAGACATCTTCTTCAACACTAGATTCTAACCTTACAAGTGTTACCATTTCAGGATTATCTAATGGCACTTCTTATGTATTTACTGTTGATTATTTCAAGGTAAATTCTGAGGTAAATTCTGCTAGTAATTTGGATTCAGTTTTAAAAAGATGGAATCTTCTTCTAGTAGTTGGCTTGATGGCAATTTTGGTCGTTGGAGTGGGATTTAGTTACAACTATGCAAAAGCATAGTTTGTAAAATTTGTAAATATAAGTATTTATGGAATTTAGAAAATTAGCATCCATAGTGTTAGCTATAGCTTCGCTTTTAGCGTTTCTAAGCATCATGCCTATTATAATCGATTCAGCCAACTCTTCTTCAGCAGATACACTTGCTACAGGAGATCAGGCTACAGCCTCGATGATTAAACTTCTTCCTCTTCTTGCTTCAATATCAGGACTTGGAGTTAGTTTATTAATAATCATGAAAATAAAAAAAGGCTAATCAATGTGTCAGCTTATAAATTTTTAAAGATAATTCTATAGATCACAGAGAAAGAAGCAAACTCGTAATGGAAGTTTCAAAAATTACAGCAATTATACTTAGTGTCGTTGTGTTAGTTGCATTCCTCGCTGTGCTACCTACTATTATTACATCTACAACTGCTGCAGTAACTGCTGCAGGAACTGACTATTCAGACGTAGGTGCAATAATTAAGTTAATTCCATTGGTGGCATCAGTTGGTGGTATCGCTGTGGCAGGTCTAATAGCCTTTCAAGCAGCAAAAGGATAATTCAAAAGAATTGCCTCTCATTCATGGGAGCAGTTATGGTTCTCTGCTCCTATGAATACAAACTATAAAGAATTAAAGAAAGGAGATAAAAATGGCAAGAAAATTAACAAAATTAAGTGAAATTAGAGAATCTTATAAAGAACAATCACCAGAAGAAAAAAAACTATTAAGTTCTTATGTAAAATTAAAAAATTATAAATTTAGTTCAGATGAACTGAAAAAATTAAAAAAAGATAAAGAAAAAATAATTAAAAGAGTTGATGCACAAAATGTAAATATGGGTGCAAAAAAAAATTTTAAAAGATTATTAAATATGAAAATTAAAGCACCAACAAAAACAAAATTTAAAGTTTAGGAATTAAAAATGCCAGGAAAAACAGAAGATGCAAGGATGAAAAAAATTCTTATCAAGCCTTCATCTCAATCAAAGAAAGGAGATGGAAATGCCTAGTGGATATAAACCAATAAATAGGGAAAAATCAAATAATAGAGTTGTTGAACTTTATTTAATGGCTCAAAATAATTATCCAAATAGATGGAATCCTATACAAGAAAATCAACAAAGAAAAGTTAAAAATGGAACATACGATTTTGAGAGATCAATAAAATTACAAAGATATTTAATTGATGATGCCTGGAAAGATCAAAAAAAAGATAATTGGGAAGGTTATGAAGATGGAGATGGTTGGAGAGATACAACTGTAGCAGATAAGAATGAAGCAGCTACTATGTTAGCAGAAGATTTTTATGACAATATTGGTTATGAATTTGAAGATGAGATAAAAGAAGAATCAGGTAAAAAGCCTAAAAATAGTGCTGATGTAATTAAATATTATCAAAACAAAAAAAAGATGAAGAATATGAAAAAATCTTCATCAAATAAAAAATTTAGAAAATAAAGGAGATTAAGATGCCTTCAAAAAGCAGAAAATCTGAGAATGATAAATTAAAAAATGTTTTAATTATTCCATCTTCAGAAAATAAAAAAAATAGAGATGCTTTCAGAAAAATAAGCAGTAGTTTTAAAGCATCAAATGGAAGGAAATTTAAGAAATAATGCAGTTTACAGGCGATGGTTCTCTTAGATCAACTAAATATTCTCAGGAAATAAAAGATTTAAAAGTTGAATTAAGAAAACTTGAAAGAGAAAATGTAGATCGTAATCAACTAATTGCGATGAAGCAAAGAATAGATAAATTACAAAAAGCTGATAAAGACTTTCAAGCTAATTTTTCAACTCGAAAAAAAGCATCTGATTTCTTATTTGGGAGATAAAAAATGGCTGAATATAATATGAATAAATTTTCAGAGCCTATCTATGATTTTGAAAAAGTAGAAGATACAAATGATGATATGAATGTTGAATTAAAAAAATTAAAGAGGATGATTAAACCTACAAAATCATCTCCTAGAAAGTATAAAAGGAGTTAAAAAATGGCTTATGTATCAACAGAAGATAAAAAAGAGCTTTCAGTAGGCATAAAAAAAGTTCTTAAAAAATATGGCATGAAAGGTACTATTGCAAGAAGTTCAACTAAATCAGGTATAGTTGTAAATATTAAATCAGGACCAATAGATTTTGATATGCAAGACGAATATGAAGATGTTAATGTCTATCACATAGATAGAGATTATAAAGGTACTGCTAAAAATTTTCTTAGTGAATTACTTTCTGCTATGGAAGGACCAAATTACTATAACAAAGATGATTGGCAAGTAGATCATTTTGATAGATCACATTATACAGACATCAACATAGGCACATATAACAAGCCTTACATAAGAACACCAAAAATTAAAATGCCTAAATCTAAATCAACAAAAAAGTATAGGAGTTAGTTATTTCATTTCCATTTCTTATATTAGCAGGAGTTTCTTGCCTTATATTAGCAGGAGACATTCAAACTGATGCAGCTACTAAGGATATTCCATTAGCGATTATGCTTACTTATGCCTTATCAGGATTATTTTTCTTTTATGGAGTAGTGAGAGTGTTTAGGTTAGTAAGATGAGATTTTTCAGATTCGTAAATATAAAAAAAAAATATTTTTCATTTGCTCTAGCAATTAGTTTTATTGCTATCAATTTATCATTTAATTCAGATACGATTGCTGCTCAACAGCCTACTCCTGTTCCAACTCCTACTGCTGTTCCTGTTACCTCATTACCTCCTCTTAGCATCAAAGAAGCCATTGGATTCAATAATATAGCTACTTCATCATCAGATGATTTCTTAGTTCTTATACGATTTGATTTAGATATTGGTACAGGTCCAAATGAATTTTGGTGCAAAAGTGATTATTTAATTAATGCTACAGGCTGTGAATTAGATCCTCCAAATCCTGATTATCCTTTCTCACTTCGTGAAGGATATGTATATATAGAATATTTAGATTCAGCAGGTACAATTCACAGACAAAATAGAAAAATTCCTAGAATTGATGCAGGATTAATGGGAATATATGCAGAATCTCCTGCAAGTTCATCTTTTGGATTCAATCAATCTTTACTTCCAGGAAAAGTATGTTTAAGATATGCTTCAGATTTTTTTGATACAAATGGAAATGGATCATGGAATTGTAGGCAAGTATCAAATATTTCAGGAGGCACAACTGCATTAGCAAATGAGATATCTTCAGATTCAGGAATACTATATAACCTCGAAAATCAAATCGGATTGCCTCTAAACACACTTGTAAGCGAAAGAGGTATGGTAACTCCTACAGGTCAAACTTATTTAGAAGAGGCATTACAAGGAATTGTAGATGTAGCTGTTAATTCAAATGGAAATACAGTTTTTCAACTAGGTGCAACTCTTACAAATAAAGATTATGCTCCTACAGGATATAATATTCCTCTTCAAGATAATATCTTAGCTACTGCTACAGCTTCAGGAGTTACAGAAAATATGGAATATGTATCTTCTGAATATTTAGGTTTTTCAAGTTCAATGTTTTTTGGAGGATTGATTTTTCTCTTACTCGCATTGTTTGTTGGTGGAGTAGTCGTAGCCACAACTAAAAATGCCTTATTGTCTATTCTTTCAGCATCAATGATGATGTTACCTGGAATTTTCATAGGTGCAGTTTCAATAGCATTTCTATTTACTATGCTTTCAGTATTCATTGTATTTGGATCATGGTATTGGCTGAGAAGGAGTCCTGAATAATGAGTGGACGTTTGGTGGGTACATTATTTTTACCATATCTTTTAATATCTTTGTTAGGTCAAATGTCAGAAGGCACATTTTCTAGTTCTGTATCAACAGGAGAATTGATGGTAAATGAGATTTATGATGCAAGATTATCTGAAGCTGATGCTGCAGGTACAGCTTCATTTACAGGAGGAAATACTGTTAATAAATTATCTACAGGATTTACTTTTTTAACTGATGCTACAGGCACAATTTTAGGCTTTACTAAAAATCTATTCAAAATTATTACTTTGAATTATTCATGGTGGTCAAGTTGTAAACAATCAACTGATAATGATCCAGGTTATAATTCAGCAGGAAATTTGCTAACAGGAGGTACAGGAAATTGTTATATAGATTCACAAGGAGTGGAATATAAAGATTCTCCTATGGCTTATGTATTTGTTAGATATTTAATTCTAATAATGGCTTTACCTGGAATTTATATTTTGAGTTACTACTCAGCTCAATTAATGAGCAGATTTATCAGTTCAATCGGAAGTTCTATAGCAGGTTTGGCAAGTTTTATTCCAGGATTAAGATGATGTTATTAAAATTAAAAGATAAACCTAAAAAATTAAGTAATTGGTTCTTAGCTAGTATGCTTTTTATTTTAGCTTTTACACTTTGGTTTTCTCAAACTCCTGCTTGTTTAAATGCTGCTACTCTATCTGATTATTGTTATAAATTTGATATTTCAGTTAGAAATGATACAGGATCAAATAAATCTTATTTCCCTGTTTTATTAGATGGAGTAAATATGAATGAATGGGATTCAAATGATTATATTGATGACTTCGCATGGTCAATATTTCCTTATCAAGCATCTTTGGTAGATGAGTATCAAGTTTTATTACAAGATATAAATTCTCTATCATCAAATCAATGGTATGTATTTCCTTCTCTTTCTGCATCAGGTACTAATAATTTAAATGTTTTATTAGGTGCTAAAGATATACAAAGAAATCAAGGAATATTTTTTACAGGATTAGACTATGTAAAAGTCGATAATCATAATGATTTTAATCAAACTAATTTTGAGATAAATGTTGAATTTAATGATGTAATACAAAATGAAATGTCATCTAGTGTTTATACTATTTTAGAAAAATATGATGAGGCTACCTTTCAGGGATTCAAATTAGAAATAGTTAATAATTCAGCTACTTCAGGTACAGGAGATATTTTCATTAGAGGCTATTCTGATAATTCTTCTATTCAATCACATACATTTATTCCTTCAGGTAATGAAAATATAGAATTTAAACTAAATACAGGTAGTCTAGATTTATCTGTAGATGGAACATCAGCATCAACTGTTACAGGTGCAACTCTTACATCTAATACTGAGGATCTTTATATAGGAGCAACTTTTAACACTACCTTATCTAAATATTTAGATAATACAGTTATTAGAGTTGTTGATATGGTATTTGGAGGAAATTTAGTAGCTTACTATGGTTTTAATCCATCAGATATAGCACAAACATCAGCTTCAAATCCAAATTATGCAGGATCAGTTTCAGATATTTCTTTTAGTACAAATACTCATAATGCCAATTATTTTTTCAATAGAGATCAAACAAATATAAATGTAGTAGCTTCAAGAATAGTTCCTGCTACTGCATCAGGAAGTACAATTTTCTCATCAGAAACATCAGATATTATCGGAAGATGGTATGGATCAGGAAATCCAAATAATCTTGCAACTACAAATCAAAACATGATCGGATTATCTTTTTTAAATCCTCCTGCTGATTTGGGGATGCCTGATACAGTTTGGTTTTCTCTTTGGCTTTCAGCTATAGGAATTGCTATGGGTATAGGAGTTTTTTGGATTTTTAATAATACTCCTGTAGCTATGTTTGGTGCATCATTTCCTCTAGTTTTAGGAAGTATGCAGGGATTAATAAATACCTGGTTTATAGTTCTTTGGTTTATGTTCGCTATAAGTATATATTCAATGTCTCAATGGTATGAAAGGAGTTAATAATGGAAGATCAAAATCAATATAATCAGCATCTTTTAGGAATTGTAGTAATAGCTATAGTTTTTTCAGTAGGATTTGCTGTTGGTATAAGTTCATGTAAATTATTTTTTTAAAAAACAAATTCTCTAAGAAAGGAGAAAAAAATGAATAAATTTAAACAAAAAATAAAAAATATTAGAATACCTTTTAATCAATCAACTATGGCATTTGCATTTTCAATATTTGCAGTAGCATTTGCAGTTGGCTCATTTGATTCTCCTTGTTTATCTGCTCAATCAACTTGTGCGATTGGATCAGATAATATTTTTAGTGGGAATATAAGTTTGAAAGGAGGAACAGCTAATAAAGGTACTTTTGATGCTGCAGGAATGACTGCTGATAGAACATGGACCTTGCCTGATGCTTCAGGAACATTAGCTGTAGCAGGTGCAACTCTTCCTGCTTCTAAAGTAATGGCTACTGATGTATCAGGAAATGAAAGCACAACTAATGTTTATCCTCTTTCATTAACTTCAAACAGTCCTTTAAAAACTGATGGAACAGGGAATCTGACTGCAACTGATTTAGATCCTGAAACTGATTTAACTATTGGAACAGGATTAGCAAATCAGGTATTAGGAGTAAACTCAGGAGCATCAGCTTTGACTTTTACATCAATAACAGGAGTTCCAAGTTTAACTGCTGATAAAAGTGTAGCCACAGATGGTACAGGAGCTTTAACTACAACTGATGTTTATCCGTTAACACTTACAGCATCAACTCCATTAAAAACTAATGGATCAGGCGAAGTAACAGCAAGTGATCTTGATATTACTACTGACATTACTCCAGGATCAGCATTGCAACAAATTAGAACAAATGCTGCGGGAAATTCGCTTGAATTTTTTACTCCTAGCGGTGGTGGTGCTTATACCTTAATTGATAGTGGAACTATAATTGCAAATCCAGGTTCTTCTGATGAGGTTTTTACTTGTTGGTACGGAAATACGCTAGATGGTACGAAAAAATATAAATTAATTTTTGATGGTGGTACAGGTTTAAATATTGGTGCTTCAGGATATAATCCTGGATATGTTCCTATTGAAGGCGATTGCACTTTAGCAAAGCAAGAGTGGGAAGCTAATTCATATTATGCTACAGCACAACTACACGTAGGAACTAGAGCAAATTCAGAATATGAAACATATGGAAATAAATGTTATACAATACAAGGTGCAGATCCTAATCATGCTTCAAGTTTGGCATCTAATATACAAGGGCATATACAATTCTCCGCAGTAGACAATGGTAATGGTTATGGCTTATGGTCGGAATATAAAATGTCAGCAGTAGTAACAAATGGAAGTGGAGTTGTACAAAGTCCAGGAATACAATGGGCTACTGGTAGTTGTTTAGTATGGGATCAAGCATATACTAATCCATTTTCTGACATAACTGGATTTATGCACTATTTTGAAGGGGGCTTTCCTGCTCCGTTAACTAGAAAATGGGCATTATATGAAATTGATTATTAATAAATGCCAATAGACAATAACAAATCATGGAAAAAAACAGATGCTTTAAAAGAAGAGTTTTATAAAGCTATTCAAAAAAGCATACATAGAGAAAAGAGTAAAAATGGCAACAAGTAGAAATTATGAATTGTTAGAGATGCCTTCAAGGAAAAAGTCGATGGTTCGGTATGGAGCATTGATTGGAAGCACCTTATTCGCAGTTTATTTTGTAGTCAAAAAGTATAAAGACTGAAAAAAGAGGTAAATTATGGTAAATGATCCTTTAATGGATGAAGAAAGAAATAGAGAAAAAAAACAATCTCAGGTAATTAAACCTGCTGATAATTTTATTCCCTATGATCCAAATACTGATGAAGAAAGATCATCAGGAGAATCTTTTAATTCAGGATTAACTCTTCCTCCTGAAAATCCTCCAAAAGTTGAACCAATAAATTATAATTTAGAAAAACCTTCTGATCCTACTGCTGAAATTTCTCCTGCACAAAGTTATCAATTAAATCCTGTAGAAATAAAAGAATTTAGAGAAGAAGAATTATTAAAGCCTCCTGCAATAAAACCAGGAGAAAATCCTTATTACATAAATGAAGAAGCAGGAATAATAAATCCAAGAGAATTAGATAAATTAGAAACTCGTACTGAATCTTTTATGCAAGATGCTGATATGTTAGATAGGCAAATTACAGAATTTAATAATACCTATGATGAATTTGCTTCTGATATTGATAAAGATACAGAAGAATTAAATCAAGAATTTAAACAAATTGATCTTTTATATAAAAATTCATCAAATAGAGATGATGATTTTTGGGAGGAATATAATACAAGATGGGATGCTGCAGAATTAAAAGATAAAGAATTAGATAAAAAAGTGGATATGTTTAATTCTTTTTACGATGCAAACTCTCCTTTTTTAGATGATAGAGAAGCATCTGTAAAAATGAGAGAAAGATATATAATGCGAGATTGGGATGCAATCGGAGATGAATTTGAATTGCCTCCTGAAATCTCTTCAGGCGATATCTATGATCGTGATTTACCTCAATCTTCATTTTATTTAGAAACTCCAGGAGATATCTATGATCGTGATTTACCAAAATATCCAACAAAAGAAGATATCCAATTTACAGATAGATCCCTAGAAGTTCCTGGAGAAGAAATAATTGAAGAAAAAGACATTCAATATACTGATCCTTCATTAGAAAATCCTATTAATTTTTATAAACCTGAAATAACAAAAGAAGATATCCAATTTACAGATAGATCCCTAGAAGTTCCTGAAGAAAGAACATTAGAAGAAAAAGATATAAATTTTGCAGATATTAATTTAGAAGAAAACTATCAAAATAGATTTAGATCAAAAGAAATTCCTGATCCTATATTAGATACATCATTAGAAGTTCCTGATTCTGTATATGAATCAAGGTCCTTTTTTGATAGAGCAAAAGATAATGTTACAGGCTTTGAATTAGGAAGCATTGTAGGAAAGGGCGATTCAGCTTTATCTCCAACAGTTGGAGGAGTAGGTAAAGCAGGTAAAGTGGCTGTTAGTGGAGCATGGGTATTATCAGGAGCAGATTATTTAGTAGATCAGGCTAAAAACATTCCAAATTTAAGGGTTTTTGATCCTAAAGGATTTACAGAAGATGAAGTTAAAGATGGTTCATTTATTGATAAAGCTAGAAATGTATCTGATGTAGATGATTATTTAGTTTCTCTAGCAGGTCAAGTTGAAAGAGGAATTAATATAATTCCAACTCCATCTTATAAAGATACTGATGGAGATGGAGAAAAAGAATTAACCTGGAAATCTATTCAAAGAGATGATCCTACATCTTATGGAGCATTAAGAATGGCTGATGAAAAAAGAATGGATCTTCCTTTTGGAGATATATTTTTTTCATCGCAAGAAAATTTAGATACTTTGAGAGAAACTGAAGGTAAATCAGGAAATCCATTTGATGAAGATTTTGATGAAAGAAGATTTGGTGCATTGGCTACAGATAAATTTCGTCCTGTTGATCTTGCCTTAACTTTGGCACAAATAAAGGTATTAGGAAGCCTTGTAAAAGGAGGAGCAAATTATGGAATAAGAGGCATTAAAAATTCATCACAAATGCTTAATTCAGGAAAAAGAATAGTTCAAAATAATATTCCTGATAATATGCTAACTGCTCAACAAATGGTAGATAAAGCATATTATAAATCTTATAAAGGATCACAGGATATAACAAAAAAAATAGATGATGTTCAGGAAGATATTGAAAAAGTTTTAGCAGGTCAAAGAATTGGCTCATGGATATCAAGAAAACCATCTCCTCAATTAATAAAAAAACTTGAAGATTTACAAGAAGAAATTGCTAACTCTACAAGAAAAAATAATATTGCTTCATTTCGAGGTAAATTAGATATAAAAAAAGTAGATGGAACAGCTACAAAAAAAGAATTAGAAATTTTAGATATATTAGAAAATAAGCAGAAAGATCAAGTAATAATAGCAGAAGCTAAAACCATAGATAGAGGATATAAATTTACTGATAAAGAAGGTCCTTATGGAAAGGAAATGCAAGAAATTGTAAAAGAAACTGATGATTTATCTCAACTAAAAGAAAATTTAAATTATGTTGAAAAAAGATTCCCAAATTTATCAGGTACTCCACAAGCTGAAGAATTAGCTAAAAAGCTAACAGGAGGTACAGTAACAGGCAAATTATTTGATGATGCAGGAGGATTAGGAGCAGCGAAACTAAATCCTGATGTTCTTAGAAATCCAAAAGTTATGGCTGAAATCGAGGCAAATATAATTAAAGCTCAGGAATTAATTGATGCTAAAAAAAGATTACCTGATGGAAGATATGGTCAAGAATTATTAAGAGATACAGTAGAAAATGCAGATGCTCAATATAAGGCTTTATATAAATTAGATGACTTATATACAGATGGAAAATTTGATTACGATAAATTAGATGAATGGCTGAATATAACCTGGAAGCCTGGAAATAAATATAGAGCATTTGTAGATGATGCTTATGGAAAAAATAAAGGTACAGTTTTAAGGGATTCAAACAATCCATTTTTTAAAGTTACAGGTACTAAAATTAGTTCTGAGAATCAAGGTGGAGGAAGTCAAACTTTACCTGATGGAAATTTTAAAACAGGTAAAGGAAGTCCTGAAGGAAATAAACCTGCTTCTGAAAAACTAGAATCTCAAATAACTGATTTAGAAGGACCAAAAGGAAGAGGAATGAAGGGAATAAATGATCCTGAAGATTCACAATCATCAACAGGTAAAACTCAAATGCCTCCTCCAAAAGATATCCCTGATAAGCCTGATCCAAATGATAAGCCTGATCCCAAAGATTCTCCTGAAACTGATCCTAAAGATTCTCCTGAAACTGATCCTAAAGATTCTCCTGATCCCAAAGACTCTCCTGAAAGTACATCTAAAGGTAAAAAAGGTAAATCTTCAGATGCTTCTGCTAAAGGTAAATCAGGTAAAGGTAAAAAAGGAGATGAGGGTAAATCTGAGGGAGGTAAAGGTAAGAAAAAATCTAAAACTAAAGGCGATGATGGAAAAATAAAACGTAAGGGTAAAAAAGGTAAACCTTCAAAGACAAAAGTTAAGACAAAATCAAAAGGAAGAAAAGTTAAAAGAAAAAAAGGTAAAAAAATAATTAGATTAGGAGATGGATCAGATAATATTGTTACTCCTGATTTAGATGTTGATTCACAATCAATAAAGCCAAAAAGATTTGCAGCAAAAATCCAATGGAAAGAAAACAATAAATATTATCAATTTGATTTCAATAATAAAAAAATAACTAGATCAGATGATCCTGTAGGATCAGGAGTTAAGAAGGGTAAAACTCCATCAGAAACAGTCAAGATAATCAAAAGGCAATCTAGGAAGCCACGATATCAAAAAGCTATCTTAGGAAGAATTGAAATAAGATTACAATCTCCTAACTCAGTAGCTTTAAAAAATTTACCAAATTACAAAACAATTACAAAAGTAAGCAATTTTAAAAAATAGTTTCTATAATAATAAAAAGGAGATAAATGTTTACTACTGAATTTCAAGAAATAATTATAAGTCTTTTAGTTATTGGAGCAGTTTTACTCTTCAAACTTAATGGAACATTATTCTCGTAATATACTGTAATCCTTTGTAAAAAATGGTAACAAAAAAGGTAACAGTTGCTTAATTTGAGTTCAAATACTTTGTTTTTTTATACATGTCGGCAGTATCTAAATAAAAAGACTTTTTATACTTAGGCTAAACTCAAATTATACTCAATAAAAAATTTTATCTTTCATTCGTAATATACTGTAATCCCTTGTAAAAAATGGTAACAAAAAAGGTAACAGTTACTTTTAAATAAATTTTGATCCTCTATTATATTTTTCAAATGTTGATTTAGTATTTCCCATATCTAATTTATCAAACTTTTTTCTTTTAATTTTAGAGTTCTTAATAAAATCTTTACCTAGTTTTTTTTCTAATACTGAATCAAATCTAATTGACCATTTTTTATAATTATCTTTAATTTCTTTATCAGATAATCTTCGTAAAGCTGTACCTTTCTTAGTTCCTTTGATAACTAAATCAGGATCTATCCTATTTTGAAGCCAAAAATTTACGTTCTCTCCATAATATAATTTTTTAGAATAGGGAGATGCTTCTAATTTATTAAAGTCTGATTTAGACATATCTTCATACTTTAATGCGTATATATTGCCATTTAAAGCCTTTGCTTGATGTGAGGCTCTATCTATTACTATAGGTACTAATAAGCCTTGCCTATCAGCAATTTTTATTTTTTCAAGATTTGCTACTTTTAAATTGTTTAATTCTTTACCTGTATAAAATGTATTTTTATCTACTATATTTTTAGCCATTTTTATCTCCTAAAAATTTCAATGTGTTAGGTACATGATAATAAAAACTCCTCCAATAAGCAAATTTATCGGAGGAGTTAGTTTAGCGAGGTAGATCGCTTGATAGCTTAGCAGTCGTTGTGTTAGTAGCTTTCAAAATCGTGCAGCAACTATTATTACTATAGTATTTTATTATTAGTTACATAAGAATCCATAAAATTCATAGCATCTCTTTTTTGATCTAAAGTATCTTTATAATAAATCATAGTAGTTTCAATGTTACTATGACCTAAAATTCTTGAAAGGTCCTGTATAGCCATACCTGATTGTGCAGATCGTGTAGCAAATGTTCTTCTAAAATTATGAGTTTCTACTACACATTCATCCCTTTTTCCATTCCATTTCCAAAATTGTGGAAATTCTTTTTGGTTAAAAATTCTTCTATACAAATAACTCATAACTACTGCATCTACATAATTTTTTTTAGTTCTCGAATGACCATTTATTTTTCTAAAGGCTTCTCTAGGAAAAATCAAATCATCTTTCGTAATATTTCTTGATAAAGATTTTTCTTCATAATCTTTTATATAAGGCAAGAAATTTTTAAGAATTGGAAGTGTTCTTCTTGCAAATTTTTGATTCCCTTTCATAATATTACTAACTCCATATCTTGTAACAGTATTTCTAACTTTAATGATGTTATTGTCAAAATCAAAGTCTCTCCAATGAAGTCCTGATATTTCTTCGCATCTCATACCTTGAAATGCTCCAAACTGACCATGCAAAGTCAATGCAGGATAATGCTTATCGGTAGTTTCCCAAATAAGATTAAGCTCATCAGGAGAAAATATATATTCTCTTTTTTCAGTTATGATTGTAGGAGTAATTTTTTTCTTCCAAAATTCTTTTAAGTAATTATTAAAATTTCCAGGTATTAAATTATTCTCAATTCCATAATTAAAAATCTGCATAATTATTAATTTTTTTGAATCAATAGTAGATTCAGCATATTGTTTAAAATGATTAGATAATTCAATAAAAAATCCATTTCCTATTTTTGATAAAGATATTTTCCCAAAATTTTCTCCAATAATAGAAAAAGATGCTCTTTCTTTCTCTCTAGTGTTTTTTGTTACTTCCTCCTCATAATCTCTAAAATTAAAATATTTTTCAGCTAAATCTGATAATGTCATACTCTTATTTGCAAAATGAGAATCACTTTCTATAATCTGTTGAATTTCTTTTAATTTCTCTTTAGCTTCAATTTTAGTCTTTGCTCTTTTAGAAATAAATTTATTGTTTTTAGGGTTCTTAATCCTTGCAATATAACCTTGTGATCCATTTTTTGTTATAGTGCCTCCAATTTTTGATTTAGCCATTATAAAACTCCTTCATTTGATACAGGTAAATCATTATGAATTTGATTTGATCCATTATATTGAATAGATCGATTTACCTGGATTACCATCCCTGTATAATAATTTTTTTTCAGCAATCTAGGTTTTTGGGAAATTTGAGTGCCTTCTAATTTATTGTTAACATAATAAAATTTGTCATCAATTTTTTTTATTAAAACAACTGAAGATCCTACTGTTCCAAATGCCTTTCTAACTTTACCATGTTGAATAATTGCAAGTCCTTCTGAGATAGGTAAATTGGGATCAACTACTAATCTATCATTAGGATTTACTTGTGGGTACATACAACTCATTTGGGATTGAAGTACAAATATATTTTCTCTACCATCTACTCTATTTTTGCTCCAATAAGTAAAATCATAGGCTTCTTCTCTACTTACTTTTTGATTATGGGTTTTTTGAGAATAAACAGGTACTTCAAAAGGTTCATAAGAATCTAATTTTTTTTCAATTTCTCTCAAAGATTTTCTAACATCTTCTTTGCTATCTGCATAACTTGTTTCTCCTGTATTTAATGGAAGTACACTTCCTAAAAAATAACCTGCTTTTAATGAAAACAAAGTAGAGTATTTATAAATTATTTCTAAGTTAGGAGTAATTTTACCATTCTCATATTTTTGGATAGTTTGAAATGAAACTCCAACCTGTTCTGCTATTTGAGTTTGAGTCCATCCTTCTTTTATTCTTAGTTCTTTAAATTTATTTGCGATTATCATTTTTTCATTTAATTCAAATTCTTTAATTGACATTTTTTTCTTCTTTCTTAACTGACAAAGCATCCAAAATTTTGGATGCTCTATCAGAATTATTTATTTTCTTCTATTTCTCGCTTTTGCAAGACTTCAATAAACTTTCGCTCAACATAACTTTTAAATTCTTTATGCCACTCTCTAAATCCTATTGGATCATATATCGCTCCTTCTAACAAAAGTTCTTCAATTTTGTTTAATGCTTCATCATCATTATTAAATTCTATGAGGTTAGCATCTCCAAAATAAATTTCTATTGGTTTACTTCCTGTTTCCATTTTTTCCCTCCTTTCTCCAACTTTTTATTATTACTATTGTGAGATAAAATATCCCAATTACCATCAAGGTTGTTACTATCAAATCTATTATTTCTTTATAAAGCATGAAATCTTACTCCATCATCATTCCCAATGCTTATTTTCTTAGGTGCTATCTGATAGGCTTTCCTAAGAAAATTCCATACAAGAGCATCATAAGGCTTTCTGTTAGTTTTACAAAACTCAAATGCTCCTTTGTTTTCATAATCTTGATCGGTTTCATAATCATATTTTTCTCTTTTTATTTGAGTAAAAACAAATGTTTCATGATCCAAATCATTTTCAATATCTCCATTGAAAGAAATATATTGCAAATCATCTTCTTTTAATGCCAACTCTTTGAAAGTAACTTCTGAAAATTTTATCTCTAATTCTTCTTCAAAAAATTTAATCATTTTTCTTGTATGATTTGCTAATTTCATAAATTCTATATCTGTAAAATCTTCTATTTGATGCCAATAATTTGTATATCCCATTTTTTTCTCCTTATCTGATTCTATATACATCAATATTTGAATTAAATTCTGCTCCATATTGAACATCTCCAACTTCAGAATTATTTACAAATTCTGTTAACTCAGGATTTTCACATTCTTCGAGTTCAATTTTTGCATCTTCTATAGCTTCTGATTCAGTTCTAAAAAAACTATTTGATGATCCTGTAGGCTCAAATTTATTATCAAATCTATAACCTGTAAAAAATTCTTCATCGTGAAAGAAAAATAATTTAGAAATTCCATCATCTTCCCATAACATTGAATCATTTTCAGCATCTTGAATTAATTTCCATTTAGAACATTCATCACAACTGAATCTTAAACGATCATCTCTGTATGAATCTACGTGCCTAAATTCTCCATTTTTTATATCTGCTTTTTCATCACAAACTGCACAATTTAATTTATCCAAAATATCCAAATAAAAATCATTCTCATCCTCAGAGTTTGCTGAACATACGATACAATCTTTAACTGATGATTCCAAACCTAATCCATCTACATCTTGATCGTAATCAACTTCAAGCAAACTTGCTTTACAATGTTTACATTTATCTCCAGACAATACTAATCTAATAATTTTATGTTTTACCATAATTTACCTCTTTATTTCTTAAGCGTTTTCAATCTTATTTTTATTTTTACAATACAAATCAATATAAGTCAATAGAATATTCGCTTATTACGTGTATAGATTAGCCTGTTTTTTTCCCATTAATTTCCCAAAAGGGTATTGACATAGTGAAAAATTGAAATAAAAAATAGATTATGTTACATGAAATTTGAAATTTACTTTTCGCTTATTTATAAGTCTAAGGTATTACTTCTACAAGAAAATTTTATGTATTCATAATTATTTGAAGCTAGTAAATTTAGGGGTTCTTTTGTATTTGTAAATCCAGTTAATTTACTAGCTTCGAAATTATATTTTGCTAGAGAGGTCTAATCCCTCCAAAAAAGGTTTTTTTTGAATATCTCTCTAGCAGCCATAGGAGAAATGAGATGAGATATATAACTGATGAAGAGTGGAAAATATTTTTCCAGGAGTCAAAAAATAATAAATCAAATAGATATAAATTGAGTGAAAGGAATAAAAATGAAGAGTAATTTTGATATTTTTGAAGATGAAAAATTATATAAAGCCTCAGAAGTAAGAAAGAGATTAAATTATTCAAATTATTTATGGGATAAAGAAAAAAATAATATCCCCTGTATAAACGTAGGAAGCGAAAAAAAGGCATATTTTTATTTTAATGGTAAGGATCTAAATCAATATCTTAGAATGAGAGTTGTTTAATGACAGCTTTTTTTTCAAAAACTTTGTTTGATAAGTACAGTCCTTCGTACTCCGTTAACTATATATATATATATATATATAAAATAATGGATAGGAGGTTAGGTACTTATTTTTTTTTAAGAATCTTCCTTAAAAGATATCTTAAAAGAATTAAATATATATATATAAAGTTAAGTTAACTTAACCTTAAAAGGGAGATTTTTTTGCCTCGATCAAAAGTACATATCAGATTAGAAGAATTACAAGATGAATTAATTATTGTTAAAAATTGTATAAATGACATTAAATTTAAATATAAGTTAGTTGGATTAGTAGAAGCAAAATTAAATGTCCTGGAAATTCAAAAAAAAGATATTTTAAAAGAAATGTATAAGCTAGAGGATAAATTTTTAGATGATTAAAGCAGGATTATTTATGAGAGTGTCTACTAAGGACCAAAATACAGAGAATCAGAAAGAAGCATTAACTCAATTAATTACTAATAGAAATTATAAATTAGCTAAAACTTATGATATTACAGCTTCAGCTACAGGTAAGGATAACTTAAAGGGCATTAGCTACTTAGATGAAGTATATGAAGATGCAAGATTAGGAAAGATAGATGTATTAGTTGTTTGGGCATTAGATAGATTAACTAGGAGAGGCGATGGCTATCTATTAAAAATATTTAAAGACTTAGGTAAACATAATGTTCAGGTAATTTCATATAGAGAATCTTTTATTGAATCTATAACTGATCCTAGTATGAAAAATGCTTTTTTAAGTTTTTGGGAGTTTATAAATAAGAGAGAATCTGAACAGAGGTCAGAAAGGCAAAAAGCAGCAATACAACTAATGAAGAAACAAGGTAGGAAGCTAGGTAGACCTCCAGGAGCAAAAGATAAGAAAACGAGGGCAAAAATGGGATATTTTGGAAATCAGAATAAATCAGATAAAAGGAGGACGTAACTTTTTGATTTCCCTTAAGGGGAAATCATCCTAAAAAAATTCTTTGAAAAAAAAAAGGGTTTTAGGAGAAATTTGAGGACTGAGGACAAAAAAACACTATAAAAATAATTTGTCTTATTCCAAACAGGTAAATTCTAAAAATTAGAAAGGAAAAAAACATGAAAAAAATTGAAGAAATATATAAATTAAATGAAAAAATTGAGTTTCTTGAATCTGTAATAGAGAAGCAGAAAAGTTTAATGTATCACTACGATAGAGCATTGGGAAAAAGTCAGAAAAATAAAGAGATAGATCAAACTGATAAGCAATTAGATATTGATAAAGCCTACCTGGATCATCTAAAAGAAACACAAAATATAGTAATTATGAGGAAATCAGAGAGAGGATGGAATAAGTATGAATGAACACGATATAAATATGGATATGAAGCCTTCTACGATGGCTGATTTTGAGAATAGGTATAAATTGATGGTTCATAACATTTCAACACATCTTGAAGATAAGATGAGTGGTCAATCTGAAATAGTGCAGCTACAGGCGATGAATGGAATATCAAGTTATATGGTTCAAAATTATGGATTGGTATTTAGAGAGATGATAAGGCAATTAGAATCCTTTATGGATAGCTTTCAGGAAATGGAGAGTATGAGAGGTCATTATGCGATGAAATTTGCTGATTATGATCGATGGAAAGAGCAGAAGGTAAATGAGGTTCAATTTTTTCAAAGAAAATTTCATATTATGATGCGAGAAATTAGCAGAGAGATAAAAAGATTGGAAAATGATAATAAAAAATCAATTACTGAAAAATTAGAGAATTTATAAAAAAATCTAATCAAATAAGTCATAGGTAAAAAAACAAAAAAAAATAAGAATAAAAAAATTGAAAATTACAAAACAAAAAAGGTATAGATAATTTGAATGGCAAAACTAAAAGTATTTTCAATGTTTACAGGAATAGGAGGATTTGAACTAGGAATTAAAAATTCAAATATCGAGCATGAGTTAATTGGTTACTCAGAAATAGATCCTTATGCAATAAAGATATTTGAAAAACATTTTCCAGGAATCAAAAATTATGGAGATGCAACTAACATTCGAGGAGATGAAATCAAAGACTTTGACATCCTTTTTGGAGGATTTCCTTGCCAAGCATTTTCAGTTGCAGGAAAGCAAAAAGGATTTGACGATACAAGAGGAACACTCTTTTTTGATATCGCAAGGATTCTATCCATTAAAAAACCAAAATATTTGGTGCTTGAAAACGTTAAAGGTTTGTTATCTCATGGATCAGGGAAAACCTTTCAAAGAATACTTACCATACTCTCCAAATTGGAGTACAGAATTGAATGGAAGATACTTAATAGCAAAAATTATGGAGTACCACAAAACAGAGAGAGGATTTTTATTACAGGATATTTTAGAGGAGAAAGTGGATCGAAAATACTTCGTATCTAAAAAGCTAATGAATACTTTAAGAAGTCGATATGGCAAAGATGGATCAGAAATATTAATTCCTAAATTAACTGAATTAACTTCTAATATGCCTGATGCTAAAAGAGTTTACGATACAGGTATGGCAAGAACATTAAAAGCATTAGGAGGAGGATTAGGAGCAAAGACAGGCTTATATCAAACTTCAAAAAGTCAAATTAGAAGATTAACTCCTACAGAATGTGAAAGACTGCAAGGCTTTCCTGATTCCTGGACTGAAGGATTGTCAGATAGCCAAAGATATAAAACATTAGGAAATGCAGTTACTTCAAATGTAGTTACAGCTTTACTAAATGAAATGTTTAGAAATACAGAATATGAAAGAAAATTGGAGAAATAAATAATGGATGATGATTTATACAAAGTAACAAAACAAATACCTAATGAGGATAAATTTTTTCATCTTATAAAAAATTTAGGCGAAATAAAAGATGAATTAAAAAAAATAAATAAAAGGATAGATAATGGTAAATAAAAATTATGAGGAATTACAGAAAAAATTTGTTGAAGTAGTTATTAAATTTCAAAAACAAGAAGATTTATATAAAGATGCGATGCTAAAAATACAAGTTATGAATGAAAATTTTGAGAGTTTTCAAGAATTTTTTGAAGAATACATGGAAGGATTAGATCACGATATAAGCAAAATAAAAAAGGAGATTAAAATTGGTAAATGAATTAATTGAGAATCCAGGTGGAGATGAAAATGCTACAGGGTTTCGAGAAAATTGGGATGAAGCACCATCAACTATTAAAAAACTTACAAATCCTATGGAATTATCAGGAGAAGGATTTAATGGACCTGAGCAAATATCAAATGCTCTAACTCTTACACAAAGTGTTGAAAAAAACTTTTATGCAGGTAATTTGAGTCATCAGGCACAATATGGAGTTAAATTATTTTTTATAAAAGAATTTGAAAGAAAAAAAATGTTAGGAATCCCATTAGATCCTAAGATGTTTGGGTTATATGCAACTCTCGATACTATGGGAGCAAAAATGAGTTTATTAGAGATACAAACATCAAACTCTATTGATGCAAGGCATCAAGATTCATTAGTAGATGCTCTTACAAATGGAGTAAGAAGAGTATTTAACAAATTTAAAAAATCTCCTGAAGAAGAAAACTTACAAAAATAATGGCATTACCAAAACACACTAAAAGATTGACTTCAAGAGATTGGAGAAAAAGATCAAACATTAGAAAAAATCTTTATAGAAAATGGAGAGATTTAAATGTTATGGGAGAAGTTTCTGAGGGGATGGAAGAGCAAATAAAAAATTTTATGGTAAGAACATATAGGAAAAAAAATGGCACTACTTGATAGCTTAAAGAAAAAAAATAACACTACAAAATTAATTAAATTTAATCACGATAAATCAGTAGAAAT
>VMHT01104970.1_pt1 | contig 23123 bp, 30 predicted proteins | sample 4693611 | NCBI WGS metagenome assembly VMHT01 (sample SAMN12280063, study PRJNA550983) | marine metagenome | isolation source: seawater sampled from same location over 5 years 0.02-0.2 micron viral filtrate | place: USA: collected off the coast of southern California halfway between the port... ...
AACGCCTGGCCGGCGTTGCCGGCGTTGCCGGCGTTGCCGGCGCCCATGCCTCTGCCGCGTCGTCAGGCGAATACGGTGGCGGACGAAGGAGGCCTCTTAAAAAATATAAAAAATATTCCAAAAAAATATAAATCTTTATTTAAGTTAAATTTAGATGAGTTAAATTTAAAACAATCATATTTGTCAGATTTAGATTTGTTTTTAAAAAATAAAAATTACTTTCATTCTCTTGACTTGGAAAAGTTAAAAATTAATGCAAATAAATTAAATTCAGTAAAGATTTTACAAGAAAAATTGCAAAAGGATTTACAAGAAAAATTGCAAAAGGATTTATTAGAAAAACCAATTAAAGAAGTATTAATCGATAAATTAAGAGAAAAAATAAAAACAAAAACTTTAGATTCAAAATTTCCTATGAAAGAATTAAAAGAGTTTATTTCTGAATTTAGTAAAGTGAAGATGTTATCCGAAGGTTGACGGAGTCAACTTGAAACTGTGTATGGAAACTTCATCTAGGGTCAAAAAATGTTATACATTAAATTAATTATATACATAATTTTATTAATTCAAAAAACTTCTCAACACGCAAACGTGTTTTTTTTCGTGGAAATCGTTTCCATGGAAAAATTGAAATACCAGGTTGTCTTTTAAAATGTTTAGATCCTTTAAATAATAATTCTTCAAATACTTCAATCATTTTCATATATGGTATATTAATTCTATCAAGACGTAAATTACTGTGGTAAACAAATTTATTATAATAAATATCATTATTGTAATAAATTTTAATATTTTGTTTCATATCTCTTTTATTTTTAATAATACCAACGCCCATAATTTTATTAGTATCATTATTCATTTCTAATACGAATATAATAGCGTTTATTGGAATATTTTTGGTAATTCTATATTTCAAAGGATATATACAACCATTATGTTGATGTTTTTTTCTCCATTTTATATTTTCATTCCATGTTTTATTATTAAATCGTGTCGTGCCAATATAAAATTTGTCTTTTTTCATTGTAGTGCTTATCTATGATTTGCCCTTCCAAACCCTCCTTTTATTTTTGTTTTTGATTGTAAACTTTTTCTAAAAGTTTACTTTCAATTTAATAAAAAAAAATAATTTTTAAAATATACGTATATAAAATTAAATTTTTATTTATTTTAAATTACACATTCTTCGGGAATATCAAATAATTTCTCAACATGATTTGGATAACGCTGATAACCTACAATATTTTTATATTTATCCCATGAATAAAGACGTTTATTTTTTAATATAATTGCTTTTCTGTTTTTTGTTTTAGATTTTGTTTCTTTTTTACAATATTTATCCTTTTTCCATAATTTATCTCTATCATTTATTGTTACGACTAGATCTATTTCATATCTAATAATTATTTTTTCTGTTAAACTTGATTTATTTAAAGTTTCATTATTATTTTCTTTATCTATTATTAAAGCAAAAAATTGTCCCTTTTTACCTTTATTTTTATAATCACAATCCCAATATAATTCTTCTCCGTTTAACTCTTTCTCTTTGAATTTATGATAATCATTTTGAGCGTTTTCATTTTGGGGACCAATTCTACACATCCATGTATTTTTCAATCCTTTATATTTTTTTTTTTTATTAGGATTTTTTTCACATTTATAGTTTTCATGATTTTTACAATCAGCCGTTATTCCAAAATATTTATTGCAAAACTTACAAGTTTTAACTATATTTAAATGTTCCATTCGTGTTTTTTGCGTATTATAATAAATTCCATACCATTTATTTTTTTTCTTTTTTTTATTATACCACTTTCTACAAAGTTTTTTATGTTCTTTATGACTACTTTGTGACGAAAAATCAAACATTTTTTGACAATTGAGACATTTTTGAGTCATATTTTATTATTGTTAATGTATTTTAATTATAAATAATTAAATATTTTATAAAATCAATTTTTTATTTTTTATAAAAATAAAAAATAAAAAATCAAGAAGGAAAAAAATTTTTACAATCCTAAAACAGCCAATACGGAAGAAAATGATGCAATGAAAATGAATAAGGGAATCAATGTATCGGTATAGTTATATGAAGCAAGGATTTGTTTGAATATTCCGATTTCTTTTACTTGTGTAAAGTAAACAATAACAGATGAAAATCCGGCAGCTAAAACAAAGAAAAGATAACGCATGGGATTAACTAATAATGCTTGTGAAATAAATAAATTAATTAATAAAACTCCTAATAAGAATCCGGAAAATAGTGCGAAGAATAAAAATAACGGGAGATGATTTGAGGTAAGTGCTTTAATTGCGCTCCATGACATTAAATTACCGGATAATAAACCGCTATTAAGTTTATAATTATTTAATGTATAAAGTAAGTAGGAACTAATAAGTGTATATAATCCAATTAATATACCTACAAAATCCATTTTAATCAAAAAAGAATCATATATTTTGAAGAAAAACAAATTGGGAATAACAACAAATAAATAAAGAGTTAAAAATAATAAAACGGAATATAAATGATTATCTGCAGGATTTTGTGTTACTAAATATTCTAAAAATAATGTAATAGAAAAAAGCAAAACAATAATAGAAAAGAAACTATCGTGATCATTTGATTTTGAAGTACTTTCTTTTTCACTGCTTTCCCCATTTTCGTCGTTTTTATTTTTTCCATTATTTGTTTGATTTATTTTATTTTTAGAAAAGAGATATAAACCACATATTAAATAAAAAACAGAAGCAATTATATATAACATTTATATATAATAGAACAAAAAAGAAATTTAAACAGAATTTAATTTTTAATATTTTTTAATATTTTTCAATATTTTATCGTGTAATTTAATTATTTTTGGTATAATAGTTTTATTGTACCATTTTCTAAACAATTGTCTATTTTCACAAATATCTTCAATGGTGAACCATTTAATAGAAGATTTTTCATAATATCCGTTATGGTCTTTTACAAATTTTTCGTTATGTTTATGGATAAATTTATAATTTCTGTTATAATATTTTACTAAATTGGTGTCGTATTTAATTTTATATAAAAAACAAGAATATGTTTTAGATTTAATCTCTAAAAGACGAAATTTTTCAATATTTTTTTGAAGGCTATATTTTGAACCAAAAAACCCGTTTGTTTCTTCGTATCCTTCTCTAATGGCGGTTTCAAATTTTGTTTCATTTTTTTCTTTTGAACCTCCGAAATCGGACCATCCTTCAATATCTGCATATTTATATTCTTTTCCAAATAAAAAGTATAATTTTCCTTTATCAACAGCTACTGGTAAAATACCGGCCATTATATAATAAAAATATAAGTTTATTAATTTACTTAACTAATTTGATGGATCTAAAAACCCACAATTTCTATTTGTATTTCCATCTTCTGCATCAATATTTTGTCCTCCATTAATTAGATTATATATTTTAACAGATGATTGTTTGTATACTTTATTGTCACATTTATCATCATATTTATCACTAAAATTATTTAATTCTTTTAATTGTTTTTTTCGTGTTTTTTGGGAATAAGTATTTGCAATGAAAAAATCTTTATTTTCTGATATATCATTATATATCATGGTATTAAAAGATAAATCAATATTATTATTTCCATCTGTTCCACTATTATAAATTAAATAATTATTGGATGTTTTTAGTGAATAATAATTATTATGCGAATCAAGAACTTGTTTATCAAATGTATCATTTCTACTACAATCAAAAAATCCTCTAGAGATTAATAATTTATCGGAATTATTTTTAATATATGGTAATTTATTAAAAGTAATACAATTTACATCACTACTATTTTTACGATTATAATTCACCAGATTATTTTTATATTTTATATTATATTCTTGTGATAAAATTTTAGACTTAAGTCTATTAATTCTATCATTACCTGTTTGTATATTATTTTTCAAATTGTTGTACATATTTATATAAAATATATATTTTATTTATGTAGAGATAATATACAAAGAGCAAAAGAGAAATCCATATTATTTAAATCAACAGCTCTACCGAATTCATCAACTAATTTAAATCTTATTTTTTTAATATCAACTGGTCCATTGTATGTTCTTTTACTAAATATACTCATATTGGGATTTGGTACTGTTAGTTCATTATTTGAACTAAAATTTAAATTAGTTTGTAAGCGAGCCAAAATATTAGAACTTCCAATAGATTCAGAGAATGTATTTATAACAGCGTTATTAGAATTATTTGTAAAATCATCTACAATTAAAAATAAATTTTTGGGATTCCAATTATCATATATGCCTTCTGATATGACCACTTTACTATAACTAATGTCATGTGTATCATTTTCTTCTATTTTATATTCACCTCTTCTAAATCCCAAAATCCATCCTAATCCTTGCATTAAATTTCTATTTAAAATTCCAGGATCATTATCTTGACTAAGCGAAAAGTTTTTATTTCCAGTATCAATTTTACCATTATCTATATCTAATGGTTTTCTATTAAAATATACATTAAAACTGGCGTCGCTAGAAGCGAAAACGCTTTGTTTTGTGCGTTCATTTATATTAAAATACACACCATCATTTGTAATATTATCTTTAAAGGCAAGAGCAAGAGCATGATTAATTTGTTCTATAATATCTTTATTTTCTTGATAATTACCGTTTTGTAATCGTATATAATACCATTTTTTTTGATTACTAATTATTTTTTCAATCCAAAAATAATTATTTTGATATTTTTCATTGATACTCCAAATGGAAAAGGGTATACTGATTTCGCATAATGAAATAGACAATACATTTCGTAGATTGAATGGTAAATCATATAAAAAATCGGTGGATGAAGTATTATAATAATTTTTTCTGTACTTTGTGTCTATACATAATAGTTCTTGTTTGGCTTTATTGTTACTGGTGGCTTTTGTTTTTAAATCAAGAACACTATCTAATAATTTTGTTTGGGCGTTATTTAAAAATTGTATTATTTTATCTTGTTGTGATTGTGGCAATGAATCACTAGATAATAATCTACTTTTTAAAATTTCTTTATTTAATTTAATATCTTGTAAATTATAATTAATATTTAAATTAAAAATATTTCTTAAATCATCGTTGGTATATTTTGAAATATCTAATTCAAAAGACATATATATTAATTAAACATTTTTTTCCCATTTTCTAAACACCAAAACTGAATTGCCAAGCATGGAAAAATTCTAATTTGTGCAATTAAAAACCCACTATATAAGGCTAAAAATCCTTCTGTTTTAATTATTTTATAAAAAGTATCAAAAATTCCATTATAAATAGGAACTTTATTACTAAAACCTTGCATTTGTAAACGTCTTCTAACTAAATCTGTAGGATAAGTAAAAGAAAGTGAACTAATTCCAGAAAATCCCCCGGCCAATAGTTTAATAGAATTATCATCAATATTCATATTTTCAAACATATTTTTATAATAATTGAAAAACATGAAATTCAATCCGGTGAAAGGTATATAACCAAGTAAACTAACATTTAATCCGTTATACATTTCCCCAAATTTCATTTTTCTAAGTGCGGCGTTAATGGAAGTATAATGTGATTTATTCATTTGTAAAGAAAGTCGTGTTCTAATTGTTTCCAAAGGATAAACAATAGTCATTGAAAATAATCCTGCAACTCCTCCGGAATAAAGATTCTTATAATTTTCATTTTTAATTTTATTAAATATGTTATCTTTTGAAAATGCGTAAACTGAATAAGAAATACCGAATTGGGGAAATGCGCGAACACAATTAGTTAGATTTCCTTTCCACAAATAGTGAAAACCTTCTTTATGTAAAACATTTTTAATATTAGATTCGGTCATATACTTATTTTGAGATTGAATTTTATATAATTCCAATGGTGCTGTTAATGTTCTAGAAATTACACCTGCGGTTCCCCCAATAAGAAGGTCTTTAAACATTGTTTTAGGTTAAACTAATAGTATATAATAAATTTTGTCTAAGTTTTTATAATAATATTTAATAGTGAAATAAATCTTTTTAAACAAAAATCAATACCCCAATTTACAATATGATATTCATGGCATTTGAAGAAATATTCAATTAATTTAATATTAAATAAATATAAAACTGGTAAAATTATTAAAATCGTCTTAAACATTATATTTTTTTTAATATATTTATGATATATTTTATGGAATAATACATAACAATATACACAAAATAATGAGTAAATTATTGTAAGTGAAAATGTTACGCTATATTTTGCTTTAATATTATTTCTAAAAAAATTACATAATATTAAAATATTAAATGTTGTAAATACGCAATATAAAAATAAAACTGATTTTGCAATAAATGTTGGTTTTATAAAAATACCAAGTAAAATAAGAAAATAAATATAAAATATATATTAAAACTAAAACCTTTAAAGATAAATTATTAAATGAAAATATATTAATGCAAGAATGTGATATATGTTTTGAAACAAATTATATTATAAAAGAATGTTGTAATATAAAATATTGTTATAATTGTTATTGTAGATTTAATTCATTTTGTAGCGTTTGTGAAAAAAATGAATTAAATAAAAAAGAAAAATGTAAAAAATGTAAAAATGAAACAACAATAATGAATTTATATGAATGCATTATATGTTATGAAAAAAAATGTGATGAATGTACTATTATTAAAAATTATCATTCAAATTTATGTTCTAACCAAGAGTGTATATTAATAAATAACCGAAGAAACAACTACCAAGGGCCACAGTCATCATATTCTGGTTTATAATTTCCAAAAGCATCATAGGGTCCGCAAGGTGCTCCTCTATCTCCGTGACCATCATAGGGATTTCTTTCTTCTTCATAATCTTCTTCTGGCCATTTTCTTTGAAATTTACCTTTCATTTTTTTAATAAGTTTTGGACAAGTATATAGTTTTTTCTTATCATCGTTTTTATATTTTTCTCCATATCTATAATAAATGCAATGACCGTATTCTTTGCAATAATTACAAAACGAATAAAATTGTTTATCTTTAAGAACGGGACATGTTAACACTTTAAAAATACAATCATTTTTATCTTTTTTATTTGAATAAAGACAATGGTCGTTGCTAGCACAATAATTGCAACTCCATTGGAATTTATTTTCTGGGTTAAAGTTTTTATTTACTTTATCTTCATTTTCATCTAAAAGGAAAATTCCCATTACACAATAATTTGCAAGATCTTTAAATGTATCTTCTTGGGCTTCAAAATTAATTTTCTTACCACTACTAATATGAACTAGTCTCTTAACTTTATCACTTAAACGAACTAAAACACCTATAAAACCATGTTCTCTGAAAGAATCTCCATAATCTTGATTTTTTTGAATTGCTGTTTGATATTCTTTATATTGTTCTTCCCAAAAAGCAATACCAATTTTTTTATTATATTTTTCTAATTCAATAGTATCATTAATTAAATTTAAAATGCAACAAATATGAATGGTTGTTAAATATCCTCTAATAAAATAAAGAACATCACGACTAATATGAATTTTTGTTTTTTCTGTAGTTACAAATTGTTTAATTTTATCATAGCATTCTTTAATTTTATTAACTGAAAATCCATTTCTAACATAAATAGAATAATTAATATAAAATGTTGAATAAATTTCATGAATAACACGATAAAATTCTTTTTGAAATTTTTCTTGAGAGATAGACATTTTGTTTTCAATGGAAGCCATAATTAATTTAGTTTTGTAAAGTATTTTTAATATATTTTTATAAATAAATTTTTAAAAATAAATTATAAATTTTTAATAGTAATTATTTATTAATTAATTTTTTAGAAATTAAATTAAATCTTTTTTTAGTGTATGCATTATAATCATAATTTTTGCAACAATGTTCTTTTTGCGCTTTTACTTTTGAATTAAAATCAGAATACCCTATAAAATTTTTATTTGCAAATCCTCCATTTTTATCTTTTTTATAATGAACGCCTTTTTTCATTTCAGGATTATAATTATTGAACATCCATCCAGTAAATCTTTCTTTTGTTCCTGAATAGCGACCATTTTTATATCCACTCCTTATTTGTTTTTTTCCACAACTGCCTATTCTCTTTTTAATGGCTTGTTTGTTTTTAATATTAGTTCTCATAATGGTGTCATATTTTAATCGTTCTAATCTAGAACTACAATGTACATATTCATATTTATTATGTCTATTTTCAAATCGTTGGTATCTTCTATTACATATTTCATTGTTGTCGTTATCTTTTTGATAACATTCATTGCAACTATTATCAATACATTTATTTAAACAATTATAATTAATATGAAACATATATATATATATATATATATTAGTTTAATATTAAAATATATATAAAAAAATAATAAATTCTTAAATTTCAACAACCGAATTATAGTCATATTCTTCATCGTCTTCTATATTTTGTAAATTAATTATAGAAGTAGAAAAAGAAGAAGTTGGTAAAACAGAATATTTTTGATTAAAGTATGATCTTTTTTTTAATTTACGATAAATATGAAAATTACTAAATAATTTTTTAAATTCGTTTCCCTCTTTTTCTTTATATAAAAAATCGCCATTCCATTTATTATTTAATTTTATCCAAAATCTTGTATTTTTATATTTAATATTATATTTTATTTCTTGAAAGCAAATATGTAATTTTAGTTTTATTTTTAATTTATAACAATTTTCAAAGTATTTAACACCTAATAACGGAGAAGTTTTCCATGAACGTAATTTATTAAAATATTTAAATTTATATTTTATTTTTTTTTCAATATATCCATATTTATATTCTAATTCGCAAATCATCATATTTAAATTTTTTTTTTGATTGTATAAATATTTAATTTTTTTATTTATTGCATTAAAGTGTGCTTTTTTAATATCATATTCATTATACAAATTTTCCAAACTAACTCTAATTTCGCTGCGTCTTTCAATTAAATTCAACATTCCCAATTCTTTTTCTCTGTTTCTTGGAATTAATTTTTTTCTACAAAAGGGGCATGTGTCATTTTTTTCGGCCCATTTCCAAAAACATTCATAGCAATGGGTGTGTTTGCACATTGGTGTAACGGAATTACCAATAGTTAATTCTTTATTGCATATAAGACAATTTTCAACGCATTCATAATTATTTAAAGGTGTTACTTTTGAAGAAATCATATATAAATTTATATATAATAAATACTTAAACTTATTTTATATTAATTTCTTAATGAATCGTATTATAAGTATAATAGAAAATAATAATTATGAAATTAAAGAAATGGGAAATGATAAATATATTTTTGTAAATAGAGAAAACTGTTATCATGAGATTCGTATTTATTTAAAAGACGATGTTTATAATGTTTCATTTCCAATAAAAAACAGTGTTTATAATTATAAAACTATTTTTACATCAAAAAATGAATGTAGAGAATATTTGCGTCAAATATTGGAATATATGTTTCATTAAAAATCTAATTTTCTTTTTACTTTTCCAATATTGGTTCTATTATAAATAATTTTAGTCATAGAACCATTTGGTTCATATAATTTATGAATAACTAATGGTGCAAATTTATCATTTAGGGTTTTATATGCGCGTTTGATTCTTTTTTCATCAACTAATATTTTAATATCTTTTTTAATATTATTAAAAATATTTTCTTCTAATCCAAAAACGGCATATCCTCTCCAAGAACCAAAGTCTGTTTTAGAATCAGGTATATGTTTTAATAAAATATCATTTAATTCTTTATTTGTTATTTCGGGTACTTTGAATTTATTAAAATTATATTCTCTAATATAACTTGCATCGGGTCCCGTTTCTTCATACCAAGGACCAAATTCATTAAACCCACCTTGTAAATTTTGATTAGTATTGCGGAAAGACATTTAATATAAAATTATTAATATAATTTTATATCAATTTAAATTAATAATTTAAATATAATAAACAAATTTAAATTACTATGAAGTATTTAGATATTATAGTAAATAATTTTATTTCTATAATATTCAGATTAGCTTTATTATTTTCTTCATTTTTGCCAATAATTAATAAAAATATGACGAATGAATTATATGTGTTTATGTTAATTTTAAGAAAAATAAGAATAGATTATGAAAAAAAAAGCATAGAATATTGGAGAAAACCCTGTTTATCTGTAATATGTGATTTTGAAAATGAAAGGTTAACTTGGAACTTAATATATAGAAATAAAATTCCTGTGTATAAATGTTTTAATAAAAATGCGGAAAAGAATAGCAAACCAATTATTTACGTACACGGCGGTGGTTTATCTGGTGGGCATCCATATAATTTTAAAGGCATTATTAATAAATTAAGTTTTTTAACAAATAAAAATATAGAAGCAATAAATTATAGATTATGTCCGGAATATAGTAAAAAATATGCAATAGAAGATTTTCGGGATTATATACTAAGTATTAATAGTAAATGGAAAAACCTTTGTTTAATAGCTGATTCTGCTGGTTGTTATATAATACATAATTATATAAAAAAATACAATGAATGCGCTAAAAATTTTAATATAGTTATTTATATGTCTCCTATGTTAGGTTTAAGCAATTTAGATTATCTTTGTGATAAAAACGATAGTACTGCGTGTGTGGGTACATATAAAATGTGTTATAAACTTGCAAAAATAAATCCACCTGAAAATATACCGGATAATTTAAAATTTTATGGTAAAAATATATTAATATTTGCTGCAAATAATGAAACAATTTTTCCAGATAGTAATAAGATTTATAAATATTTAATTAAAAATAAATTTAATGTAAAAAGTGTTTTTAAAGAAAATCAAATTCATGCGTGGCCTCTTTTTCAAGGATTAAATATTAAAGAAATGAATGATTCTTTGATTCAAATTTCATTAGAAATAATAAAGAAATATTAATTAAAATAGCAAATTGATATAAAATTAGTATTTTATATTAATTAACAAAGCAATTTCACAATGAATAATTCATTAATAATTTATAAAAAAATGGTGCAACATGGTGTCAAACATGTATTTGGTTATAGTGGTGGTGCTATTATGCCTTTAATGGACCAATTTCATCCAAATAATAATAATGATATAGATTTAATTATTAATTCACATGAACAAAATTGTGGACATGCGGCAACAGGTTATGCAAAATCATCGGGTAAAACTGGTATAGTTTTAGTAACAAGTGGTCCCGGCATTACTAATTGTATTACACCATTATTAGATGCAAAAAATGACTCAACGCCTTTAATTGTAATTTCAGCAAATGTTGGATTAAAACATATTGGAACAAATGCTTTTCAAGAAGCGCCTGCAACATTAATTACAAAACCAGTTACTAAATGGAGTCATTTTGTAACAGATAAAGATGATATTGGTGATGTATTTGACAAGGCAATTTATATAGCGAACGAAGGGAAAAAAGGAAGCGTTCATATTGATATTCCAAAATGTGTATTGAATGATTTTTCAAAAAAAGAATACAAAAACAATAAAAATATATTTTCAAAAAATCTATGGCAAAAAAAAAAGAATTATATTGCATCTAGATCATTTGAAAAATTGGCTGAAATAATTTATAAAAGTGAAAAACCAATTTTATACGTTGGTCAGGGTGCAAATTCATCATATTTAAAAATAAGAGAAATGTCAAAATTATTTCATATTCCGGTAACAACAACATTGCATGGGATGGGTATTTTTGATGAAATGGATGAATATTCTCTTCAAATGTGTGGAATGCACGGTCATGCGGCAGCAAATTATGCATTACAAGAATCTGATTGTATTATTGCATTGGGGTCTCGTTTTGATGATAGAACAACGGGTGAAATTAGTAAATATGCACCAAAATGTAAAAATTTTATTCATTTTAATATTGAAGAAAACGAAATTAATAAGGTAGTAAAAACAGAAAATTATGTAATAGGTAATTTGGAAAAAACATTGCCGATTTTTATTGATAAATTAAAAAATGTAAATAATAATCAAACCATCTTGTCGGGTAAAAATATGAATAATATGAAAAAAATGGCGTGGATTAATACAATAAAAAAATGGAAGCAAAAATTTCCATTTGTTTATAATGAAACAAATCAATTAAAAACGCAAGAAGTATTAATTGAATTAAATAAACAAATTACAAATAATATGGAAAAATATTTTATTACAACGGGTGTTGGTAATCATCAAATGATGAGTTGTCAATTCATTAATTGGAGATATCCACAAAGATTTATTTCATCTGGAAGTTTGGGTGTAATGGGTGCAGGATTACCATATGCAATAGGTGTTCAATTTGCAAATCAAAAAAAGTCAGTAATAAATATCGATGGTGATTCAAGTTTTTTGATGACTTTAAGTGATTTAAAAACAGTAAAAGAACATAATTTACCGCTTAAAATTTTAATTTTAAATAATGGAACACAAGATATGGTAAGAGTATGGGAAGATTTATTCTTTGAAAAGAGAATAACAGCAACAGAAAACATCAAAGGTCCACAATTTTCAAAACTTGCGGAGTCTTTTGGAATTAAAGCACTAAAAACCAATAAAAATAATTTAAAAAATAACATGAAATACTTTTTAGATTATAAAGGACCAATCTTAATGGAATGTATAACAGAAAGAGATTATTGTTTTCCTCTTGTTCCACCTGGTGCGGGTCTAGATGAAATGATATTAAATAAAAAAAATATTAGTAAAATAGATTCAAAAGCAAATGCACCATCATAGTTCTCTTTTCACGATTCTCTTTTCACGGTTCTCTTTTTATAAGAATAATAAATTTATTTTTTTTTAATTATTAATTTAAATTCCACCCTCAAATTCTTCATCAAAATTGTTATTGTTTTTTGATTCTATAGAATTTAAATCAATATTATTTGGACCGATTGAAGACTTACGTTGAAGTGATAAAATTGGTTGAAATGAATTATGATAAGGGGGGGTGATAAATTGTGAACTATCATTTGGACCAACACTATTAATTCTTTCTTCCTGTGTAAAACCTTCAAAATTACTTTCAAAATTACCATCAAAAGTAGAATTTACATATCGTGTTGCAGCTTGTGATAAAGAACGATAAGCATCTGTTGATGATGTTGCCGAAAGTCCCAAGGAATTTTGTTTTTGAAATCCATAATTTGTTCCAGCACTAATGGCGTCTTGGTTTGACGCTAAAAATATACAAACAATTCCCATATTTTCAATGTCTTTAATTTTTTCTTTTAAATCTGTTGATGTATATTGATTGCTTTGATTATCATGACCGTCGGTTTGAAGAGCAAATACGCCAATAATTTTTTCATACTTATCTTTATTATTTTGAATCTTCGCTTGCATATCTAATAATTCTTCATAAGCAGTATCAATTAAACGAGTAGAACCATTAGGTTTTAAAATTCCTTTTAATTGTTCTGTTGAATAATTTACATTTTTAAAATTTGTCCAATCTTGATGTTTTTTTACCAAACTACTGAATGTTACAAAACTGAATAAATTTTCGTAATCATTATCCTCGTTTTTTTTATCATCAAAAAATTCTTTAACAGCGGTAAATTGTGTTGTTCCATATGTTTCCATAGAAGAAGACGTATCTACAAGTAATTTCATCAAATATAATTTCTTTTTATTAAAACGTTCCAAGTTTTTCAATTCATTAAAAACAGAAGATATATTGTTTTTCATATTTTGTTGAGCCATGATTAACTTTTTAATATAATAAATTTAAAAATATTTAAATTCAATTTTTATATTTTATTTATTTTAAAATAAATTAAAAAAATAAATAAAATAAATTAAAAGGAAGGTTTTAAAGGAAACCTGGGTTTCCTTTAAGAGATGGTCAAACTAGTCATATAATTACCAAGCAATAATGTTACAGGTTCATTTAAATTATACGCTTTTACTTTTATTCTATTTTTATTTTCATCATATGTTCCACAAAGTGAAGAAACATCTATTACCATTAATTTATCTTTTCCAAAATCATTTTTAATTATTGTTAAAAATGTATTAATTCGTGAAACACATGGGTTACAAATTATTTCAACATCGGGTGTAAATGTATCATGTAATCTCCCAATAATATTGTAATATTTGTTTTTTGTAAAATAGATTAATTGTGTTGTTTTATCTAATTTATTATTAAAAACTACTTTAAGTGTGATATTTTTTTTTGAATAATTCCAGTCTTCATCGTCAAAAATCAAATTATAAAATGCTTGGGCCTTTTTTTCACTAGATATATCTTTATTATTTATTAATTGATGATATAATTTATAAATATTTTCTATTTCATTTTCAGTAATTTTTTTTCCATTTGCAACGCCTTTAATACTGTCAGATACGCAATAATTATCGTACATTCCTTGCTCTTCGCCTTGTAATTCCATTTTTATATTTAATTTTTATACTTTTAAATATATATCTATATATATGTAAAAATTTTATTCCAACCTATATTTTTACATTTATTAATAATTCTTAACATTTTTCTTTTTTGAATTCTAGTGCCAACCTTCATTTCATCCAAATCGTATAAAGTTATATTCATTAACATCCAAGCACATATTTGATCTTTTTTAAAAGTTTCAACAGCCCAATTCATATTATATTTTTTTAACCATTTAATTACCCATAAAACATTTGGATATTCAAACACTAAATCACAATCTTCCATACATAAAAATATTATACAAAATAAAAATTGAAAAAAAATAAAAATAATTATTTCCAAAAACAAAAAACATGTTTTGCTGTTATAAAAAATCAAATAAACTCAAACCAAAAATGATTGAAGAATTGAAAGAATATCCGAATGGTTGGTTTTATATGATTAAAAGAAATGAAAATAAAGATGATGAATATTGGTGGTGGAATAAAATAACGGGTGAAGTTTCAAATAAAAAACCAGATACATTTGATCTAGAATTAGTAACGCGTGAAAACGATGAAGATTCAGAAGAAGATGATTTTAAACAGGAAATTATTAAAGATTATGGAGAATGGAAATTTATGAGAACTACGTATTCTGAGAATGAAATAAAAGAATGGTGGTGGAACCCAACAACAGAAGAATGCCAATTTAATGTGCCAAAGTCAATTGAAGAAATTATTGTTTAATATTTACAATTTACTCCTATGATTAAGTAAATCGGTAACTTTTTTTGAAGTATCTGTACTGCCCGTTATGTATATTTCGGGAAATATTCCATGAATAAACGCTTGGTAACTGGCATTTAAAAATATAGAAGACAAATTAAAAGAAAATTTCATATGTTCTAGATAGGTCATACCAACATTATTGGGATGTTCTAAAAAATATTTTTTTAATATATAAACCATATTTTTTATATAAAAATATATTTTATTTAAGTTATTTAATTTTGAGATTTTCCTAATTTGTAACAATTATAAATACTACACGATTTTGCTCCTGCATGCCTGGTTGGTAAGGGAGGTTTAAAACTAGGATGTTGACTAGGATATTTTTTATCTTTTGGTTGATTACCATAAGTCATATAATTTTTGTAAGAATCTTGCCAAGTACAAGGATTATGTAATTTATTTGTTAAATTATTCCTATCATTAAGATAATTCATATTATCAGAAATCATTTTATGCATTACCATTCCCTTTTTTTTCGCTAAATATCTATCATATGAATAGTGTTTTCCGCTTATTGCTTTCTTTTTTTTATTTTTAAATTTTTTTTTCCAACACTTTCCATTTGCATACACTTTTATTTCATCTTCGCTTGTCTTTTTTTCAAAAATACCACAAATTCCACTACAATCTTGTAAACACATGGATAAATCTGAATATATAACTAAATCTCTTTTCAATGCAGTTGTCATATTTGAATCACCTTTTTTAAATAATTGAAAATTATTTAATTTATAATGGTGATTTCTTTTTCTCTCTTTTTTACTACAATTTAAATCCATATATCTTTTTGTTGATACTTGCATTTATATAATAAAACTTTAAAATAAAAAATTGAAAGATTAAATTTTAACTATAAAAATAGTAACTAAAAAAAATGGTACATAATTGCAGTTGTGGTAAAACATTTCAACGCCTTAATGCTTTTAAACGTCACAGAGGTATTTGTGAAATTTTAAGAGAGAAAACACATATTCAGAAAAAAGAATTAGAAGAAACATCAGATATTCCAACAATAGGTGAAATGTGGTTAATAATTAAAACATTGGTTGAAGAAAATGATAAATTAAAAAAAGAATTAAAAAAAATTAAAGCGAATGTAGGAATTCAAAATAAAAGAATTAAGGTATTGGATTGGTTAAATGTAAATATTAAACCTGAAATAGATTATGAAGAATGGTTAAATAAAATTAATATAGTTGAGAAAGATTTATCAAAAATTTTTGAAATGGGATTTATAAATGGTATGATTGATATACTTGAAAATATTAATAAGGAACATATAAAGGCGTATAATCAAAAACCAAATAAATTATATATTTATACAAACGGTGAATGGAAAATTATAGATTTATATGATTTTAAGACATTAATATCAAAAATCCAAAGAAGTCTTGTATTGCTTTTTATAATATGGAAGAATGCTAATCAAAAAATAGCATTTGACCATCAAAGTAACGAATATTTAAATAAATCTATAGCAGTCATGGGTGGTAAAAAGGGATTTTCTGCAACAATTAAACCGTTATATAACAAATTTTATAGAAATATAAAAATAGATTTTAAAGATGAATTAAATAGATTAATTTAATATATCCCCTTTTTATAATACAATGTTAAATGAATTAGGATTTTTATTCTTATATATCACGGGTTTTGGGTTTTCAGATATAATATTAGAAGAATTCAATATTAAATCAAGAAATCAAAAGATATTATATTTTTCTTTTACACTATTCCTAGCTATTTTAATGTATCAATTGTTTGGAGGGAAAAAATAAAACAATAGTTCGTTTTTTTTTAGTTCTCTTTTTGTAGTTCGTTTTTCATGGTTACTATTTTTCAGTTTTTATATTAATGAAAGTGACAAAAATTTATTTATAATCAAACATATTTTTAATATATTGTAAACATCTATAACAATATTTTCAAATAATGTTTTATCTGCTCTTTCTAATTTTCTTAATGTTTTTTTATAAGCTTTTAAATTTTTAACTTCATCAAGTGTGATTATTTTATTAACTATTAAATAATCTTCCAATTCTTTATCAAATGATAAAGTATCAGACGGTGTATGGTTACTTTCAGATATTGTTCTTCTTTTTGATTTACTTCTTCTTTTTGGGGATATTTTCTTTTTTGTTTTTAATAATTCGTTAAGAGGAGGTGGAGGGGGTATTTTCTTTTTTGTTTTTAATAATTCGTTAATAGGGGGTGGAAGGGGTATTTTTGGTGGAGAATGCGATGGCGGTTTTGGTTGTTTAACGGTATTTGTATGAGATCCACCTTTGTGGGATTTATTTAAATCCTTTAAATCATCTAATATTTCTACTAAATTAAGTTTTTTAAAAAAATTATAATAATGTTCTAATAAATCTTTTAAACTTAAACTTGTTAATCTAAATGTACTAATTTTATATAATTCAAAAGTTGCTTTTTTTAAAAATTCATCTTCACTTTTGGTATATCTTTTATATTGAGAATTAATGTCTGTAAGACACTTTTTTATTTTTAACAAATCATTTTTTAAATCTGGAATAATTTTTTTTGCTGATTTTATTTTGGAAGATTCATTTGATTTTGTACTATCCATTAAACATTGACATTTTATTAAAAATTTTATTATTTCATCTATTTTTTTTATAAATCCAAATGCTTTATTGAAAAAATCAAAAAGATTATCTTTAAATGTTTCACTCAATTTTGCACCTACATCAGCGTCAGAACCAGCATATAAATTATATATTTTTCTACGTCTTTTTTTTGTTTTTTTATTATTTTTAATTCTAAACTTTTTTGTATTTTTCATTTATATAATAATATAATAATATAATTTTTAAAAATTTTATTTTTTAGTTTTTTTCCGAACCCTTTTATTGGATGATTTTTTCACAGATTTTTTTTTCTTCTTTTTTTTATTCTTCTTTTTTGCTGTTTTTTTCTTCTTTTTTGCGGATTTTTTTTTCTTCTTCTTTTTTGCGGATTTTTTTTTCTTCTTGACAGTTTTTCCCTTAACAACTTTTAACTTATCTAGTACTCGCAAAATGGATTTTAATTTTCTTTCTTTTGCTAGTGGTATGGAATCTCTTACATTTTTAAAATTTTTCATTGCTTTTTGTAAAACTAAATTTTTTGCAACTTGTTTTTGACGTTCAAAAAGTTTCTTTTTATCGCATTTTTTTATATTTAGAAGAGGTATTTCGTATGATTTAAATTTTTTATTATCTCTTTCTAAAATTTGAAGTTTAATATTATCTAATCTTTTCATGATTTCTTTATCTACTACAGGAACACCATTAACACTAGAAAAAACTTTGGAGTGACTTTGTTGAAAAAACGTAGGTTTGTTCATAATATATATATATATTAAAAAGAAAAAAGTATATTTTTAAATAATATAAAAATGTTAATTAGAAAATTAAACGAACAACAAATGATACAAAATTTGGTACTATTTATATTATATAATTATATTTGGTTGTATAAAATATCAAAAAATCAAAAATCATTAAATATCATTCTTTCATTTTTGTTTATGTTAACAGAGACATTTTGGACCTCCATAGCAAAAGAAACAGATTATGGTATTAAATTACAAATAAATAAGGGTCATACGACCTGGGTGCAATTTTATTTAAATATTATATTTTTAAATATTTTAACAAATGTAAAAAAATATAAAACAAAAAATAAGAGAATATTTTTAACACCTTTTCACGTGTGGTTTATTGAAATAATAGAAGGTAATTTGTTAATTTTTCTCTTTAATAAAAATATTGCTTGGGATTATAATACGAAAGATACTTTATTTAATAAAAGTATAAGGATTAGTTATTATCCAGTTTGGTTATTGATAGGTATAGCGTTGGAATATTTGTATAAACCTTTAATTAGACCATTGAGAAAAAAAATATACCCATATTCAAATATTTTATTATTCTCAACTTATCCATTATCTTTATTAACAGATAAATATATTGGATGGCCGAAATTAAAAATATAATTTAAACCTTCTTAACAAAGTCATCAACCACCATGATGGTAATTTTTAATTCTTTTGCTTTCGCTACTTTTTTTGATCCTCCATTTAACGCATCTTTATCTTTGACTACCAATATAAACGTTTTTTTATTGATTGTATTGGTTATTTTACCACCAATTTGTTCTATTTTTTCTTGAATTACTTTGTTTCTAAAACCAGTAAATACAATATTTTTACCATATAATTTATGTTCTGGATTTTCAAAATTTTCTTTTTGTTCAGCATGTTTCTTGTTTTGTTTTTGATATTCTTTTAATTTGTGTGTTTGTTTAATCTCGCTTAAAAATTCCATAAATTTTGGAATGTTTTTAACAAATAATTCAGATGTTTTTTCTCCAAAACCGTCTATACTAATTATTTTATCTATTTTTTGTTGTTCTGTTTCATTTGTAATTAGAATATTTGGATAAGAGTTTAGTATTAAATCAATACGATTCTTGGCAAATCCTCTTCCGAAAAGATTAGACGCAATCATAAGTGTAGATAATGACGCTTCTTGCAATTTAGTTTGGATACTATTATATAATTTTGTAGCAGATTTTATTTGAAATCCATCTATTTTGACAAAATCGTCTATTGTCATATTTAAAATTTTTGCAATAGAATTATGTGATTGCATTACACGTTTAATATTACCTGAACCAAATCCAGCAACATCTAATATTTTGAAGAAGCGCATTATATTTTTTTGTAGAACAACTTCGTTATCACTTGCATTTACCAAAACCGCATCAACTTCGGTTTCATTCCACACCCAATTAAATTTTTCTTTGTTTGGAAGTTTTGGACTCTCTGCATTTTCAATCACTTTTGTGATTTTAGGTATTACATCACCACTGCGAATAATTTCAACAATTGCACCAACACCGATCATATTATCTTTAATAAATTTCGCATTATATCCAGTAACATTCTCTATTTCAACGCCTACAAGATTAATTTTATCTATTTTAACAACGGGTTTTAATAAACCATCTTTACTTGGATTCCAAACAACATTTAATACTTTGGCTTCTGCTTTTTGATCTGATAAAACCATTTTAAAGGCGATGGAGTGTTTGGGATTTTTATTTTTTCTTGGATATATAGCGTTATGTGTAACAATAACGCCATCAATTTCATATTCATATTTTTCTCGCCATTTGATAAGATATTTTGACAAATATTCATTATCAACATTTATTTTTAGTTTATGTTTTACACAATTATCATACTTATTAAGTATTTTAAATTGTTCTTTTGGTGCTAATTCGGGATGAATAACTTCATACATTATAAAATCAATATCTTTCCACTTTTGAATATCCTTCTTTTTAGAATTTACCAATCCTGCAACCAAGTTTCTAGAATTCTTATAAGATTTGTATTTTGTGAAATTTTTCTTAGACATAATTAATTCCCCCCTTAATACAATGTTATCATATCCTTCATTTTTAAAATTGGGAATATTTAAATATGGGACCATATATGAAATATCTTGTCCTTCAACTCCATTGCCTCTTGTATATAATTTATTATTTTCACTAACATATAATGCACTAATTCCATCTAGTTTACAAGAAATAAGATAGTGACTAGGATACTTTTTTTTCCATTTATCTATTTCACCAGTGGATGGTTTCATTTTATTCATAGAACCCATAAAATATGGCAACTTCACTTTATTTTTAACAATAGGATTAAAACCGATTTGATTTACTTCTTCAACATTTGGGTATTTTTTTTCAATATACTCTTTTAAAATATCATATAAACTATCGCTTATTACAGCTTTATTTTTACGATAGCATTCGTTTGTAAAAGTTAATAATTTAACCAAATCGTCTTTTTTCATTGTATTTAAAAAATCAATACCGTCTTCTTTAAAACGAATAATGAAATTTTCCATAGTCCCCGTATTTTTATTTGTTGAATTATTTATTTTACAATTTGAAGTTTTCAATTTTTTAGTTTTTTTTTTATTTGTTTTATTAATATTTTTATTATTTTTTTTTGTTTTTTTTTTTTGAATTTTAATAATATTTAATTGGTCTTTATTTCTCATAGTTGGTATTATATATTTTAAATTTAAAAAATCAAAAATTTCTTTCTCTGTTTTAAAAGTTTTATTTAATTTTTGTTTATTTTTAACATTTGTAAAACAATGTTCATTCATGGAATATCCTATATCTAGTGCGGTTTGTCTCATTATTACATTTAATTCAACACTCCCGGTGAAATATAATGTAGAAAACGAATATTCTTCTGGTGGAGAATACATAAAATCTAATCTGCGAGCTTTATCTTTTATTTTACCAATAGTTAAACTTTTTTTTTTACCTTTTGATAAGAATTCAATTATAATATTTTGTTCTTTTAATGTGTTTAAAAATTCATCAAAAACTAATCTATTATTTTTACTATTTGTTATAATAACATCAATATCACCAGAATTTTTTGCCCCTCTCCTGTAAGAACCAACTATTTCAAATTTTGAATTTTCTTTATTTTCTAATGAATTAAAAATTTGGTTAATGATTTTTTCAAATTCAATAATTTCTTCTCTTGGAATTCGCAATTGTAAATCATCAAAATGTTTAATTGCTTTCTTTTGAACGTTATTTAATAAATCTAATTTTCGCTTTAATTGTGCAATGTTTTCTATTTTATGGTTTTTGTATAAATCCTCTGCTTTTTTATAACCTATTCCATGTACTTTCATTAATTCGGTAATTGGGTTATTTTTAATTTCGGATAAAATACCTGTATTTAAATATTTTTCTATTTTGTTTAGAATTGTTTTACCGAATCCTTTAATTTTTAATTCTTTTAATTCATTTAAAGAATAAATAGATTTTTTGTATACTAAAATATTATTTTTAGCATTCTTATATGCTCTTTGTCTAAAATAATCATTATTTATTTTCATTTTTTTTTCATAATGTTCTAACAATGTAATAATTTTATTATTAATAGGAGAAGCCATTTTTATATAAAATATTAAAAATAATTTTATATCAATTTATTTTATTTTGTTTTATATTTTTTTAAAAAAGTTGAAGATAACTGGTCATCATAGTATACTCCGTTTTTAATAATATAGTCTTTTAAAATATCATAATATTCATTACTAATTATAGGATTATAATTTGTATACGAATTATTTGTAAAAGTAAATAATTTTTTAGAATCTTCTATATTTAACGTTTTTAAATATTTTATTCCATCTTTTTTAAATTTTTCAATCATTTCATCTATATTATTTTTTTCTGTTTGTATTTTATTTTTTTTTATTTTTTTTCTATTTTTTGAATTAAAAAATTCTTTATTTATATTGGGTTCATTTAGATTTTTAAAAATTTTAATTATATTCATATAATATAATGATAGATAAAAAAACGTTTTTAAATAGAAAAAAAAACAGTGAATCTTTAATTGCAACATTTGATAAATTGTTTAAATCAAAAAAAGTTAAAAAATCAAAAAAATCTAATAGATTTAAAAACAATAATAGATCAAAAAAATATAAAAATATAGGTGGTGGAAAGAAAAAAAGTAAAGCAAAGGCAAAAAAAAAAGTTTAAAAAAATTATACAGAAAAAAAACAAAAAATGTTTATTAAATGTATATAAACTATGAGTAAAGATATATTTAATATTGATTTTAATGAAACTGAAATCCAAAACGATCCTAATAATTTTGTATTACATTCTACTGAATCTAATAATTTGAAATTAAATATAAGTACTTATTCTGCAGATAATTATAAAGAAACATCTAATCATTTATTTACAGCGCCTAAGATAACAGATGTTTTTATAAATAATGGTAGAAGAAATCATTTACAATATTTGTCTTTGCAAGACACACCATATACAACAACTTTAAA
>VMHT01078206.1_pt1 | contig 23117 bp, 27 predicted proteins | sample 4693611 | NCBI WGS metagenome assembly VMHT01 (sample SAMN12280063, study PRJNA550983) | marine metagenome | isolation source: seawater sampled from same location over 5 years 0.02-0.2 micron viral filtrate | place: USA: collected off the coast of southern California halfway between the port... ...
AAATATAAATGAAATGGCAGTATCAAACAAATCTGCAGTATATATCAAAAATATTGATCATATCGCTGCACAAGAATTGTCTGTTCAAAAATTAATCTCAAAAGTTGACGGTTTAGCATACTTAGGATCTCAATTTGCTTCAGTAAGAGCAAGAAGAGAAGATCTACAATTAAGATCTATCCTAAATGGTGTTGCTGATAAAATTTGGGGTTCAACTGCAATAGGAACTAACGATGCTGCTGCAAAAGTTGGTACTTTTGGTTTCTATACTGGTTCAGACGGAAGTGATGCTCCAAAACCTTTATTTGCTAACTCTACTGGTGCTAGCCAATCAAGAAGCACATTCTTTGATACTCTATTAGATGCTATCACAGAAGTTAAAGGTGAATTTGAAGAGCCTTTCTATTACTTAGTAGTAGACACTGCAACTTACAACGTTATGAGAAAAGAAAATGTTCTTGATGTTGCTCCAGTTGTAGACGGTAACTTCAATTTCTCTACTATTCTTGGTGGAAAAATTAGACTTATTATTAACAACCAATCATTAACTGCAAACTTACCATCAGGTTTAAAAGTTTCTTACATGTGTAAAGCAGGCTCTGTACATTACAGTGATATTGCTCAAACAAATCCAACTGCGATTGAAAGAGACGAACTAGCTGGTAATGGTGGCGGTCTTGTTACTGTTTTATCTAGATGGGGTAATATAATGCACCCTAAAGGTTTATCATGGGCTGGAAGTGCAACTGCATATCCTGCAAATGCTGATCTTGCTCTAGGTACAAACTGGACAGTACATGCTACTAACGTTAACCAAATTGGTTTATTCCCAATTTATCACGGTTAATATTATAACTATTAGATACGGAGAAAAATAATGGCTTTACAAAAAGGAATCAATTCATTTGTTACTGTTATAGAAGCAGAAGAATATTTTTATGACAGACTAAACCAAAGTTCTTGGGATAGTGCTACAGATGAAACTGTTGAACGAGCTTTAGTAACAGCCACAGGAATTCTCAACGACTTGGATTGGGGTGGTGAAGCTGTGCCAACTACCTCATACCCTTTATCATGGCCTAGAGATATTACCTACTGGGATAGTAAATCCGGTGGATATGATACTTTAGAAGATGATAGAAGTACAACAAGTTTTGGAACAATTCCTGAAGATATCAAAAAAGCGACCTATGAACTAGCGTTGCATCTGATTAAAAATATGAGTACAATAGAAGATCAATCATCTGGTTCACCTAGATTGAAAGATCTAACTGTTGGCTCTGTTTCTTTAACTTTTGATTTAGGATCGGGATTAAGTAATTTTAAAGAATTACCTGATCAAATTCAAAGATTAATTGTTAAATATGAAGATCCAGCTGCTATGAGTACAAATAGGGGAGTTAAAGTTAGTGGAGGTGCCTAATGGGTTACCATAAACTAATTCAAGATAATGTAAAAAACGCATTTAATACTATAGGTGATATAGCTGAAGATATAACATTTACAAATAATAAAGTAGATGGTTATAATTTTGCTACACAATCTATTAGTGAAAATACTGATGCACCAATTACTGTTAAAGCTGTAATTGAAAGTCAATATAGAACTAATGATGATAAACCTAGGTTAGAATGTAAAATAATGATTGACTCAGCTAATTTAGATTCTAAAAATATCGATAATTACGACATTGTTGTACTTAGAGGTAAAAATTGGAAAATAAATAGTTTTGAAGATAATAATTATGTTATCAATTTAATTGTTGGAAGGGAATCATAATGGCTACAATATCTCAATTATTAACAGCTGTTGAAGGTTTATTCGCTTCTACCGCTTGGACATCTAATAATATAAAAGCTTTTCCTGCAAATTATCAAGGGGAAATAGATGCTGATGAATGGGTACGGGTTTCTGTATTACCATTTTCTTCAGAATTAGCTTTTAAAGATGTAATAGCAAATGGTCAAATTGTATGTCAAATATTTGTTCCTAGTGGACAAGGTATGAAACGTGCATATCAAATTGCTGATATATTAAAAACTTTATTAGATCAAGAAGTAATCTCTGGATATCTACAAACAACTAATAGCTTTATAACAAACATTGGAATTGACACGAAAGATGCAGGTTTATTTAACGTGAATTATACTGTCAATTTCAGATCAATTTAACCAAAAATAATATAAAGGAATAACAAAAAATGGCTCTAATTTCAAATATAGGTGCTGGTATTTTCACAAAACTAAAATACAAAGCTGATAGTAATTACACATTACCAACAACTGATTCATCACACCAAGCTTTTATAGCTTCTGGTGGTGACTTTGCAAGTAATACTGAAGTTACTAACATCAGAGAATTTCCTTCATTTGGTAAGCCCGCTAACATTGTTAACGTACCAAACTACGGACAATCTGTAAGTGGACAGATCCAAGGACAATCTGATGCTCCAACTTTAGAATTTACGCTTAATTATGTACCAAGTGTGCATAATCCAATTCAAGCGTTAGTTCAAGATGGACTAACATATGTATTTCAACTAGATGTTAAAAACGCATCTACTGGTGATAATGCTGCATTTTACGTAAAAGGACAAATAGCTTCTTTTGAAGTGGCTCCAAATTTGACTGATTCAAATCAGGCAACTTTGACTTTGAGTACTTCAACTGATTACACTGGTCCGTTTGCTGACGCATAATAAAAAATTTTTAGGCTGGGCTTAATTGCCCAGCTTAATTAAATTGTATAGGATAAAATAATGATAAAACCATTTAATAAATATTATGTATTAAGAATAACTTCTTTACACATAAAAAAATCTATAGATACATCCATAAGAAAAACTTATGATAGATTAAAAGATGTAGAGGATAAACAACAAGTCTTTGAAACACTAGATGTGTTACATAAAATTAGAAAAATAATGGAAGACTTTGAATCGAATAATAAACATTTATATCAAAAACCTTTAGAGGAAATAAATAATGAAACATATAAAGATAATAGAACTAACGAAGAAAATACCATTTCTGAAACAGGAAGTGGAGATCAAACAACTGACAGTTAAAGGCATTAAAGACTTACAAAAAGTTTTAGATGTAAATAAAACTGATGATGTTGCTGGTTTAAAAACTTTAAGCGCTATATTTAGACAAACTATAGTTGGAGCTGAAAATATGAAAGATTCAGAATTTGAAAACTTTCCAATTAAAGCATTAACTGAATTATCACAAGAAATTCTTGTATATAATGGTTTAGCAGCTAAAGATGATAAAGGTGGCGAATTGGGGAAGAAGAAATAGCAGAATATGAAATGGCTCATCAATTAGGTGTTACATTAGATACTATTTATAATATGTCCAATAAAGAATATATGGGTTGGATAAAATATTTTAATGAAAGACCATACGGTTGGCGAGATGATCATAGATCTGCTATATTAGCTCAAACTACTTACCAAGGTACTAAACCTCTTAAAGTAAATGAATTATTTCCTTCGTTAAAAATAATGAAAGATAATAATACACAAAAGGATCTAAGATTAGAAGCTGGTTTTAATAAATTAAAAAGCATAGCTAAAAGATCTGATTAATAGTGGGGCGGTGTAAACTGCCCACTTGGAAGGCAATTATGAGAGATATTAAAAAATTAACTGAATATAGTAATATTGCCAAAAAAAATTTAAAACAAAAAGAATTATCTAGAAACCTTAAAAAAGAAGTAAATATTGGTGCCAATGGTACACAAAGATATATTATTAAAAAAGGTATAAACAAAGGTAAATTAATATAATGGCAATAACTACGATTGGTCTAACAACTGCTGCTAAAGATCTTCAAAAAGATATTAATAAAGCAATTGAACAGGAACTTAGATCAAGAGCATTAAAAGCTTTTGCTGATGTAAAATTAACAACTCCAGTTGATACTGGTCAAGCTAGAAATAGCTGGTATATTGGATACACTGAAACATATAATAATCAAAAAACTGCACCTGCAACATCTAATGTAAATTTATTGGTTCCAAAAAATAAACCAAATAAAATTATTGTTACAAATGGTACAACATACATAGAATTCCTTAACAATGGACATTCACAACAAGCACCTACTAAATTTATAGAGGCTGCTTTTAGAAAATACTTTGATGACGTTACTGTGGAAATAACTAACGGATAAAGGAAAATGGCTGTAAAATTAGATATAATTACTAATGTTAAGGGACAGAACGGAGTAAACCAATTACAATCCGGTTTAAATAAATTAGGAAGAAATGCTCAAATAGCTTCAACAAGATTAAAACAATTACAAACTGCAGCTGCTAAATCAAGAGCAACTTTTGCAGCACTTGGAACAACTTTAAAAGTTGGTGTTGCTGCATCATTAGCTGCTGTTAGTTTTGGTCTTGGTAAATTTATAAGAGATACATTTTCTGCTGGTCAACTTACTGAATCATTACAAGTAAGATTTAAACTATTATTTAATTCGGCTACAGAGGGTGCAAAAGCATTTAAAGTATTAAATGAATTTGCTAGTAAAGTTCCTTTCTCACTAGAAGCTATTGCTGCTGGTTCTGGTAACCTAGCTGTTATTGCTAAAGATGCTAATGAATTAGCTAAAATATTAGAAATAACAGGTAATGTTGCTGCATCTACAGGTCTTGATTTTAGACAAACTGCTGAACAAATTCAAAGAGCATTTGCTGGTGGTATAGCCGCTGCTGACGTCTTCAGAGAAAGAGGTGTTAGAGCAATGTTAGGATTTGAAGCTGGTGCTAAAGTATCAATTGAAGATACTAGAAAAAGATTTTTTGAAGTATTTGGTAGTGGTGGTCAATTTTCTAAAGCAACAAAAGATTTTGAACAAACTTTAGAAGCACAGGTTTCATTTGTACAAGATGCTTATTTTAGATTTAGACAAGCCGCTGCTCAACCTTTATTTGAAGGTGTTAAACAACAATTAGTTGATTTAGTTGGTAATTTTAAAAGAAATGATACTCAATTAAAAGAATTAGCAAAAACTGTTGGTAATAATTTAGCACAAGCATTTAGAAATATTGAAGATGCAATTAGGTTTGTATCTAAAAATATAAATCTTTTAGTTACTGGATTTAAAGTATTTATTGGATTAAAAGTAGCTACATTTGTAGCAGGTATTGCTGCACAATTTGTAATAATGGCTACAGCTATTAAAGGTGCAACAATTAGTTTAGCTGCTTTAAATGTAGCATTAAGAGCCAATATAGTTGGTATTGTTATAACTGCAATACAAGTAGGTGTTGTAGCATTTATTGCATTTAATGATGCTATAATGAAAGTTGTAAATACAATTAAAGATTTTTTTATACAAAAAATGAAAGAAGCTCAATTATCTGTTCTTAATTTTATTTCTAAATTAAAAATATTTCCAAAAACTTCAGCAGAAGCAGAAGAAGCTGCTAAAAAATTAAGTGCAGAACTTAATGCAATAAAAATGGAAGCTAATGAAGTTATTGCTTCTTACACAACATTAAATAAAAAACAAAAAGAATTATTTTCAGGAACAAAAACTACACCAAGAGCTGAAAGGGATCCTAAATCAAGACCTAATTTTGGTGCTGCAACTGATCCTGCATTTTTAAAAAAACAAGCAGATATAGAAGCATTAAATGAACGAATATTTACAATGAATAGACATTTTATTCGTGATCAAGCTATAGCTAATGCTAATCAAACAACATATAGAGATTTATTACATGCATCTGGTATTGAAGCTCAATTAATTTCAAATACAATTGGAGATGCATGGGTAAATGGATTAAGAGAAGGTAATTCATTATTAGAAATTACTAAAAATATGTTTAGAAGTGTTTTACAAACTATAGCTGAAACTATTTTAAGAAAAAGTATTGAATTAGGTATAGAAAAATTATTTGAACATTTTGGTAAGAAAAAAATTACTACTGAAAAACAAATTACTGCAGAAAAAACTAAACAATTAGCTTTACAAATCGCAATTGCCGCAGCCGGTGGCGGAGGAGGCGGAGGAGGCGGAAGTTTCTTTAAATTTTTTAATAAAGGTGGAGTTGTACCTGGTGGTGCACCTTATACTGATAGAGTTCCTGCTATGTTAACTCCTGGTGAAGTTATTATACCAAGAAATAAATCACAACAATCTATGGGTTCAGTAGTTAATAATACAATTAATATATCTGGAAATGTAGATCAAAGAGCAATTGATCAAATTAGATCTGTTATATCAACAAGTCCATCTCATGTAGGTGGAGCTAATAAAAATTATACTAGGGATACTGCTGGTTTAAGAAATAGGGGAAGATAATGTCAAAAATATTTGAATATACAAATAATATATCACTTAATAGAACTGCCAGAATCAGAAGATCAATATCTAATTCAGGATATGCTAGGTTGGAAAGAGGAAGTCCAACATTTTATTCTATGGATTTAGATTTACCATTATTAACTAAATTAAAATATGATGAAGTTGAAGCTGAATTATTAGGTTTACAAGATGGTATTGATTTTAAAACAACTAATATACCAACAAATATTAACTTAACTTTTGCTAATGGATCTTTAGTTAATCAATCTGGTTTAACAAAAACTATAGTTAATGCTAATACAAATGGAGTTGATGTTCAATTAGCTAATGTAGATAATTCAAGTAATGTTAAAGCTGGTGATTTTATACAATTTAGTTCAAGCACTAAAGTATATCAAATTAAAGCAGATGCAACTGCAAGTAATAATATAATAAGTTTTAAATTAATGACAGGTGCAATTAATACTATTACAAGTCTTGATACTATTACTTATGGAAGTGGAGTACAATTTAAAATGATGTTAAATGGACGACCAAATGTTACAGTTGTTCCTGGTCCAGGATTTAATTATTATCAATATGCTACATTTTATTTTCAGGAGATATTATAATGAAAACAATAGATTCAACTACTTTAGCTGAAGCATCACAAACAAATACTTATCCAATTCAATTAATTAAATTTCAAGTAACTAATAATAATAATGATAGTTTATTTTTAAATACAGGTTATAAAAGTATTACATATAATGGTGATACATATATACCAGGGTCTAATGTTGTAAGTTTATCAGCTGTTGAAGAAACTAAGGATGTAAAAACTAATGCAATAACTATAAAATTAAATGGTTTACCAAATACAATTATAGCTGTTTTAGAAAATGTAAATGCTATTGGTGGTATAGTTACAATATTTCAAGCTTTTTGGAATGATGAAACTAATGAAGTTCAAGGTCAAGTTTATCAAAAATGGCAAGGTGTAATTAATTCACATTCAGTTGACGAAGAAAATACTGATACTGGTAATGTTAATATATCCGTTGAATGTAAAAATATAGTTGGTGCTATATTAGAAACTAAATCAGGTAGATTTACTTCTGATAGTTCATTTAAACAATATAACTCAACTGATGCATCAATGGAATTTGTTGCTGCAATGGTAGATTTTAATCCAAGATTTGGAGCAGAAGAAGAATAGTAAAGAGAATAAATATAATGATAAGAATCGGAGAACATAAAGATGTTGATCAAGGTGTAAAATTACTTGAACAACATAGAAAAGAATTTGACTTTGGTCAATTTAAAGATGATAATACAGAATACTACAAAGGATTATTTAATGCAATAGCAAAAGATAAAACTTCTATAATATCACAAGATAATGATGAATATAATGGAATGATAATGGGTCTTAAATTTCCTAATTTATTAAATCCAAATTTAATACAATTACATGTTTTAATAACATGGGTACATCCTAATAAAAGAGGATCTTCTGTATTTTATAGAATGCATAAAGCATTTGAAAAAATGGTAAAAGAAAATCATAAAGAGGTAAAAGAAATAATTTATTATTCAATACCAACAACAAATATTAATTTTAATAAATTGAACTATAAAGAATTTCAATCAATGTATAAAAAGGAAATTTAATTATGGCAGCAGCTGCACCAGTTATAACAGTACTTTCATCAGCCGGTTGGCAAGGTATGTTAGCTAGGTTTGTATTATCAGTTGCAGTTTCATTTATTGCAAATAAATTATTTGCTCCAGATGTACCTGCAGGTGGTGGATCTTTAGATACAGCCCCAGATCCTGGAGTTAAACAAAGAATAGCTTCTAATCCTGATAATAAACTTCCTGTTATTTATGGACAAGGAAGAGTATTTGGTTCAATTACATTTGCAGATATAACATCTGATAATCAAACAATGGCATTTATTATATCTTTATGTGAAGGTCCTATTAATACTATTGGTAATATTTGGTGGGATAATTTTCAATTAACATTAGATAGTAATGGTAATGTAACAAATGCAACAGATGTAAATGGTAATAGTGATGATTTTTTAAATGGTAATTTAACAGTTAAAAAATTTCCAGCAGGAGGCAGATGTTCTCCTATGGAAACATTTTCAACTAAATGGAATACTAATGCTGCAAATAGAACAATGCCTAATGTTGCATATTTATATGTGGAATTAAAATATAATAGAGATGAATCTGTAACTGGTTTGACTAGTAAATTAGGTGCAGAAGTTGAAGGTAAATTAGTTAGAACTTTTACTGGTTCTACTTTATCAAATACTACATCATACTCAAATAATCCAGCTGAATGTTTATTAGATTATTTAACAAATAATATTTATGGATGTGGTAATATAATTTCTGATACTGATGTAAATTTAGATTCATTTATTGCTCATAAAACATTTTGTGATACTTTAATTACACATACAGATAAAAATGGAAATAGTGTACAAAATAAAAGATATACAACAAATGGATCTTTAAATACTAATGATGAAAGAGATTTAAATATTTCTGATTTAGTTATTTGTTCTCAAGGAATATTTGGTTATCATTTAGGTAAATTTCAAATTACTTCTGATACTACAGGATCATCTGTAATGTCATTTACTTCTGATAATATGTATGGTGATTTTACAATAGTTAATGATGGTTTTAATAGTTCATTAAATAAAATGGATATTTCATTTAATTCTTATGATGAAAGATATCAAGATGATCAAGTATTTTTAGAATTACCTAGTAATTTAAAAGCATATAATGAACCAGAATTAATTCAAAATACAAGATTAAAATTTATAAATAATAATGTTATGGCTCAAAGAGTTGGTAATGTTATTATTAAAAAATCAAGAGATAATTTAATTATTTCATTTAGAACAGATACAAGAGCATTAGCATTACAAGTTACGGATATAATATCAGTTACAAATAATGTTTATGGTTTTTCAAGTAAATTATTTAAAATTAATTCTATTAGTGAAACTGAAATGGGAGATGAAGGTGTTTCAGGATATTTAATTACTGCTGAAGAATATAATGCAGATGCATATACAGAAGAGGCATTAACAGAATTTTCAACAAGTCCTAATACAAATTTAGCTAATCCACGAAATTTTGGATCAATTACAGATTTAACATCAATTAGTAATGATACAGATTCTACTACTCCATTTGTTCAATTAAGATGGACTGTACCAACTGGATTAACAGAAACATTTGAAATATATGTTGGAAATAACGTTAATAATGCTATTGCTGATAGAGAATTTAATATTTCATTTAGAACATCAACAGGTCCATTTACTGAAGGTGCTACAATTACACATAAAGTATTTGATATAGATTTTACAGATACATTGGTATTTTGGGTAAGACCAATAAACCAATTTGCAAGAGGGGCATTTTCTAATGCTTATAATTTTGGTGTATTTAGACCAGATTCTGGTGGCATTACTTCAGGAAATTCTGGTGTTATTATTGATCCTAATAATGTTAAAAATCCTTATGGTGTTGTAAACAGATTTACTCAAATTAAATATGGAGATAGTAATACAGGATCTAATATAAGAGATGATTTTACAGATATTAATGCTGTTCAACAAATAGGTTATGCTGGTTCAACAATTAATACAATTACTAGAACTGGTGGAACTGATGGTTCAGGATCTATTACATTTCCTACAAATTTTAATTCTGGTACAGCAACAACAGAAGAACAAGAATTAAGTTTTACAGGAACAAGAGGTAATGTAACACAAAAAGAATTATTACATATTAATTTAGCTGATGATATACAAAATACTACAATTAGAAAAGCAATCAACAATGCTCAAGATTGGAATGCAACAGGTTTTTTAGTTGCTGATAGTTCAAATAATAGTGTTAAAGTTAATGGAACTTTAGAATTATCTTCATTAGTAACAGGAGGTGTTTCAAATGGATTTGGAAGATCTGTATGTATAGGTACTTCAACTATATATGTAATGTCTAATACTGAATTATATTCATTTAGATTAATTACAAATACTTGGTCACATTATGCTACAACAAATGCAGGTGGAGTTCAAAATTTTAATGTTTCTGCTATGGGAGATGATGTTTTACTTTATAATAGTTCAACTACTGAAGGTCAAATATGGAATTATTTCTTAATTCCTCCTACAACAGGAGCAACAGGGGGCGCACAGTTTAACTAATGGCAATATTAACAACATTATCAAATTTTGATATTAGCAACAATATAGTAGATTCAAATGAAAATATTATTGTTTGGTATAATGGAACTAAAATAAAATATTATCACAGATTTGAACAAGTAACTACTGAAGTAGAAACTATTAGTGGTGTTATATCAATTAAACTTTTAAGTGATACTAATGTAAAAATAACTACAGCTTCAAAAGTTAGAGAATTAATTTTAACAAGGCCAAGTACAACAAATACATATACAATTACATTAGATAGTAATTATGATAATACAAATCCTGTAAGAAAATGGGAATTATCTTTAAATAATTATGGTACGGTTTTAACAGCTACTATGTCTTCAACTGTTGCAGAAACTGCTACAGCTGTAGCTTCAGCAATTAATAATTTAAATAATTTCAGTGCTAGTGCAAACAACAATATAATTACTTATACTGATTCAACTTCACAAATTGTACAAACAAGTTCAATTGATTATAATGATTTTATTGCAACTGGTGGTGCACAATTTAACTAATAAAAGGAATTAAAAATGGCAATTAGCTCTGTTTATGCAAATGCAGGAACTTGGGCAGGATCTGATATTATTACGGCTACTATGAGAAATAGTTTAAATAATATTCATCCTATAAGTACTACTTCTGTTATTGCAGTAAATACAACAAATACTCAAGTATATACTGATGATGGAAATGGTACATATGTTTCTCAACAAACTTATTCAGATACAGGTGATATTTTTGGTTTTGGAAAAGAATTTATTTTAAATAATAATTTATATATTTATAACAGCCCTGAACCAAGTGCAAATACAAGATGGAATACAGGTACAAATACTAAATATTCAATAAGCTTAGGATCATTAGGTTATATAACTAATAATACATTTTCAAATAATATTGGTGTTATTGATGCATTAAATGAAATTAGAACAGCAGTATTAGGTTTAAATATAAGTGGATTATCAGTTTCATTACCTGCTTATGTATCAGATATAAATCCTGATAGTGGTCTTGTTGATTTTTCAGGTTATGGTATAGTAATTAATACAGGTACTGCTACAAATGAAGCTACATCTTTTACAATTAATGACGTAGCTGGTGATGGTTCAAATATTATTTATAATTATGAATTTGAAACAGATGGTGCTGGAACTGGAGGATCAACAACTATATCTTTAACTGAACCTGATGGTACAGGAACTTATACATTAAATGTTGCTGCTGATCTTGAAACAGATGATCAATCAGCTACTATTGGAGCAGATTTAATTGCATTAGTAAATAATAATACAGAATCTCCTAATAATTATACTGCTACATATGATAATACTAATAAAAAAATTACATTTACATCAACAAATACATTTGATTCAGTTCCTAGTGAATTATGGACTGCTACAGTAAATAATAATTCTGTTAGTGGTACTAATGCAGGAAATATAGTTTTTGGAACATCTACAATATCAAGATCGGGAACATTAGGATCAACATATAATATTACTGCTCCTAATTTATTTACTAAAACTGTAAATGGACTACCACTATTTAGTGAAGTTACATTTACTGGTGGAACACAACAATCATTTTCAAATAATTTAAATGCTACTGCGGCTGCTCTTGAATTTAAAAATGCATTAAATGCTTCTTTAAATGGCTTTATGACTGCAACAATAGATTCAGGTGATTCAAAAATAGTAAATTATACTACAACAATTCAAGATGATATTGGATTAGATTTTACTTTTTCTAATTCAAATATTACAAAAAGTATTACACAAGGAAGTTTAGGTACTACTCAAACAAATATTAATAATTCTGGTAAAACAAATATTCAAGTATTTAAACCAGGAAGTTCTAGTGCTGATTATAATAAAAGTTTTGTTGGTTTTGTTCCAACATTACCTGGTGCTGTAAATACAATAGCTGATGTAATAGAAAATATTAATACAAATATAACTGATTGGACTATTGAAAAAGATCAACCAGTTGCTAATCAAATTAGATTTACTTCAATTGCTGATGCACATTTTAGTGATTTATATAGATTAACTGTAATTAATAATTCAGCTAGTGGAACAACAGTAGGTAATTTTTCAACAGGAGTAGGTAATGCTACAATTACTCAAGCAGGTTCATCTGTTCCAAATTATTATGGTTTAAGATCTGTAATTTTAGCTAATAAAGATGTATTTTCAAATACTGCATCCGATTATTCTTGGTTTGAAACTACTAAAAATAGTTTAAATACTATATTACCAAGTTATAAAGTAGATACTATAAAAACTCCAGAATTTAAATTTGATGGATTTTCAAATAGTGCTGCTGCAATATCTGATGGATATTTTGCTATAACAGCTAATTCTAATGGTCAATATGTTATTGATACTGATACACTTACTTCTAGTGAAATATCTAATATACCAGTTGATCAATCTAATAATACAATAAATGGATCTGAAATGGTCTATTTTTCTACTAAATTATATTTAGCATATAGAGTAAATAATGACAGTGAAATTACTGCTTTATCACTAGGAGCTTCAAATTCTGGTGCAACAATTTATACAAATCCAGGAACTACTTATTCCATAACAGATAGTAATGGTGATGCTTTAATTGCATCTTATATCTATAAATGGAGTGGTACAGCTTGGATTAAAGAAACTTAATAAACAAAAATATATGTCCATAGATATATATTTACTCATAACTAACCTACAGGAGATAATATGAGAATATCAAATATACAAAACTATTTAGGAGGAGCAGATAATATTATTGCTCGAGAAGTAGCTGAGGGTAATTCGTTTTTAATGTCAATAGAAGATGGTACTATAGATTTTAGTGCTTCATCTACTGCTTTTGATATAAAAGCTGATTTATTTGAAGCAACCGTTACAAGAAAAAGAGGATCTATTGTAATTGATTCATTAACTGCAGTTGGAGGTTCAAACCAACATACTTATACAAAAGCTGAATTAATTCATAATACTGGTACTGCTGGTAAATTTGAATTATTAGTACCTGACACATTATTATCAGATCAAGGAAATTATAGTGCTACCCCTGATGATGCATCGCCATATATTGTGGTTATGAAGGTACAATGGGCACAGGGTAATCCTGTAGTAAAAAATTCAATTAGGTTTGTATTTGTAATAAGATATCAACCTAAGTAAAGGAATAAAATAATATGACAATTAAAATAGATGGAACAACTTCAACTATAACTGTTTCAAAACAGACAGGTCCAACTGGCCCACAAGGTCCGCAAGGTCCAACTGGCCCACAAGGTCCACAAGGTGATAAAGGTGATACAGGTTTAACAGGACAAACAGGACCAACTGGTAATCAAGATTCACAAGGTACTCAAGGTATTCAAGGAATTGTTGGCCCAACAGGCCCACAAGGTGCTACAGGTCCGCAGGGGCCTTCAGGTACAGCAAATACTAGTGAAGTAAATGGGCTTATTGATACACGTGTAAATAAATCATTTGTTGATGCTTTAAATGTTGATGCAGATACTTTAGATGGTGTTAATAGTACAGCATTTGAACAAATTTCTAATAAAAATCAAAATGGTGGATATGCAGGTTTAGATAGTGCTGGTAAAGTTGCAACTGCACAATTACCTAGTTATGTAGATGATGTAGAGGAATATGCTAATTTTGCTTCATTTCCAGGTACAGGTGAAACAGGTAAAATATATATTGCTATTGATACAGGAGATGTTTATAGATGGTCAGGAAGTGCATATGTACAAATAAATGACGCTGTAACTTCTGCTGATCAAGCAACAAAATTAGCAACTGCTAGAAATATTACTTTAACAGGTCCAGTAACTGGAACTGCTAGTTTTGATGGTACTGCTAATGCTGGTATTTCAACTACATTAGATTTATCTTCTAAATCAACTTCTGATTTATCTGAGGGATCTAATAAATATTATACTGATGCTAGAGTTCAAACAAAAATTGATGCAAATTCAGCAGGATTTATTACTGCAAGTTCAAGTGATACTTTAACAAATAAACAAGGTAATATATCTCAATTTACAAATGATAGTAATTATTTAACTTCAGTACCAGCTCAAACTTTTACTTCATTAACAGGTAAGCCAACAACAGTTGCAGGTTATGGAATAACTGATGCTGTAACAGCAACAAGTACAACAGCTTTTACAAATAAATCAGGTAATATATCTCAATGGACTAATGATGCTGGTTATATAACAAGTGAAACTGATAGTCAAACATTAACTTTTAGTGATCCAAATTTATCAATATCAGGTGGTAATTCTGTAAATTTAAGTGCATTAACACCAACATCTTTGGCATTTAGTGCAATTACTTCAAAACCAACAACAATAGCTGGTTATGGAATTACAGATGCTTTAGCTATAGGTACAAGTGCTACAACTGCAATGGCAGGTAATACAACATTTACTTTTTCAGAAATTACAAGTAAACCAACTACATTAGCTGGATATGGTATTACAGACGGATATACTAATGCTAATGCTGTATCGGCTGTTACTGCATCTGATTTAGATATGGGTGGTAATAAAGTTTTATTTGCTAATATGTATTCTAATGAAGCAAGTTTGCCAAGTGCTACTACTTATCATGGTATGTTTGCTCATGTTCATGGAACAGGTAAAGGTTATTTTGCACATGGTGGTAATTGGATTAAATTAATAGATGAAACAAGTTCTGATACAGATGATTTAACAGAGGGATCTAGTAATTTATATTATACTGATGCAAGAGTTGATGCTAGAATAGCTGCTGGAGGTTCTAATCCAACAATTAGTTCTATTTCTCCAACTACAATAGGTAATTCTGCATCTACAATTACAGTTACAGGATCTAATTTTGATGTTGGTTCGCAAGTAGAATTTATAAATACTTCTACAGGTATTTGGTATCCTGCTACAACAATTGTATATAATAATAGTACATCATTAACTGTTACAATTACTTTATCTGTGGATGCTCAATATAGAATGAGGGTTGAAAATGGAACTGGTAAAGCAGTTATATCAAGTGCTAATATTTTAACTGTATCTGATGCACCTACATGGTCAACAAGTGCAGGTAGTTTAGGTTCTTTTGCTGGAAACTTTTCTGGTACAATTGCAACTCTTTCTGCTTCTTCAGATAGTGCTGTAACATTTAGTGAAGTTGGATCTAATTTATCCGGTGCTAATGTTACTTTATCTTCTGCTGGTGTTTTAGCTACTACAGACTTTGGTGGTTCATCATCAAGTCCAACAACTTATAATTTTACAATTAGAGTAACCGATGCTGAAAATCAAACTGCTGATCGTAGTTTTAGTTTTGCTTCAACATATGGTGCTACAGGAGGCGCGCAGTTTAACTAATGAATAAATTTAAAAAAGGAATAAAGAATATAATGAAAAAAATAATAATAATAATAAATCAAATATTGGGGGTTAAATAATGGCTGGTACAAGATTAACAAGAAGTTATGGAGCAGGAGTAACTGGAAATAGAAGCAAATGGACATTTTCTGGTTGGATAAAAAGAAGTAATGAATTTGGATCAGAACAAGGTATATTAACAGTTTATAGTAATAGTTCTTATTATACAAGTATAGATATTACATCAGAGGATCAAATTAATTTCTTTGATTTATATAATGGTGGTATTAATGGAAGAGTTAGAGCAAATGCTAGAAATAGAGATTGTACTGGTTGGACACATATAGTTTGTACTTTTGATAGAAATAACGCAACTTCTGGAGACAAAATTAGAATGTGGATTAACGGTGTAAGAATAACTGGAGCTTTAGCATCATTAGAAACTATGCCAGCAAACGCAACTACTTTAAATTCAGATAGTCAAACACTTGAAATTGGTGCAAAAAATAATGCTAGTTATTTTAATGGACAAATGAGTCATTTACATTTTTGTGATGGTTATGCTTATGAAGCATCAGATTTTGGTGGTTTTGATAGTACAACTGGAGAATGGTCTATAAACACTTCTCCTAGTGTAACTTATGGAACACAAGGTTGGTTTATTTTAAAAGATGGTAATTCAGTAACAGATGAATCTACTAATACTAATAATTTTACAGTTTCTAATGGTACACTTACAAAAACAGAAGATAATCCAAGTAATGTTTTTGCTACAATAGATAGACATAATGAATGTACTGCATCAGGTTTTTTTCTTGAATATGGAAATACAAGAACAACTACTTCTGATGGAGGTCAATTTGGAGGCTCAAGTAATTTAGGTGCTAAAACTGGTAAATATTATTTTGAAATTAAATTTACATCGGGAACTACAACTTGGGGAAATATAAATTTTGTATCATCTAGTAATGCTAGAGAAACTGCAAGACAAAATGTTCATGCAAATCAATTAAGTGCATCATTTCCTAGTTTTTGTTATGAATTTGATGGTAATGTTTATAAAGATAGTACAAGTACAGTGGCTAATTATGGTAGTTATGCTGTTGGAGATATTATTATGATTGCTGCAGATTTAGATAATCAATATTGTTATTTTGGAAGAAATGGAACATGGGGTAACTCATGTGATCCAACATCTGGTGCAACAGGAACAGGTGGTGCTTCTATGTCTGCAAATCCAGATTTTTGGCATCTTGCTTTAGGTGACAGGAATTCATCTGGTTATAATGTTTATGATATAAATTTTGGTAATGGTTACTTCGGAACAACAGCAGTAGCTAGTGCAGGAACTAACGCAAGCGGTAACGGAATATTTGAATATGACGTACCCACAGGCTATACGGCTTTATCTACGAAAGGACTTAACTTATAATGGCTTATACAACAATTAATAAAAATACAGATCACTTTAATACAGTAACTTATACGGGAAATGGTGGAACAAATGCAGTAACAGGTGTTGGATTTGCACCCGATTTCACTTGGATTAAAAGTAGATCACACGCTGCGAATCATTATTTATATGATGCTGTAAGAGGTGTAGAAAATAAAATTGCTTGTAATACTACTGCTGCTGAAATAGATATGGGTACTTCAGGTTTAAATACTTTTGGTACAGATGGATTTACAGTTGGTAATGATACAGATGAAAATGCTAATAGCTCTACTTATGTGTCTTGGAACTGGAAAGCAAATGGTGCAGGAAGTGCTAATACAGATGGAGATACAAACTCAACTGTAAGTGTAAATACTACAGCAGGTTTTAGTATTGTTTCATGGACAGGTACAGGATCAGCTACGACAGTCGGTCATGGACTTGGATCAGCGCCAGAATTGATTATGTTAAAAAATAGAACTGGAGTTTATGGTTGGCAAATGTATTTTAAAGATTTAGGAAAAAATAAATACATAGCATATAATGGTACAGATGCAGTAGCAACTTCTACACAATCTTGGAATGATACAGCTCCAACTAATAGTGTTTTTTCTGTTGATGGTGATTCAAATAATAAAAGTGGACAAAATATAATTGCATATTGTTTTAAAGAAAAAACTGGTTATAGCAAATTTGGAACTTATATTGGTAACGGAAATGATAAAGGCACTATGGTTTACACTGGGTTTAAGCCAACTTTTATTACAATGAAAAGAACAAGTCCTTCTGGAGAAAACTTTTATATGTATGATAATAAAAGACCAACTTTTTTTAACCCAAATAAAAGTATAATAGTAGGTAGTCAAAATTTAGTTGAATATAATAATTTTGGAGATATTGATTTTTTAGCAAATGGTTTTAAAATTAAAACTACTAATAATAGTGCTAATAATTCTGGGCAAACTTATGTTTACATAGCGTTCGGACAAAGTATTGTAGGTTCAAATAACGTACCTGCTGTTACGGCATTTTAATGTGGTTTAGTGCTTTAAAATTAGGTGTTAATGCCGCCTCTCACATTTATAAAAAGCGGCAAGAAACCAAAATGGCTATGGCAGATGCACAACATATGCATGCTTCTAAAATGGCTAAGGGGGAAAGTGAATATCAGGGAAAATTATTGGAGGCAAGACAATCGGATTGGAAAGATGAATTTGTTTTAATTATACTTTCGGCTCCAATTTTAATTTTGGCATGGGCAGTAATATCGGATGATCCAACTGCAATGGATAAAATGAAATTGTTTTTTGAATATTTTTCTGAATTACCTAAATGGTTTACCAATTTATGGATCCTAGTAGTTGCCAGTATATATGGTATAAAAGGAACACAAATCTTTAAAGGTGGTAAAAAATAAAATTTAAAATTATAGGGTGGTATAAAAGCCACCCTGTAATTATTCGAAATATTTTTTGATCATTTCTAATTGATCATCATATTTAGATATTATTTCTAATTCTTTTTCTATAGTTTCTATAATATCAGGATGCTCTGCTATTCCTGTTGATTTTTGTAATAATAAAATTACATTTGTTTTATGTTTTTCAATATGCCCTTTAGCATGGGCCTTTAATGCTAATATTAATTGTTCCATCATATTTATACTTTATACATTGTATATTTAACAGTTAATTCCTCACCTTTTTTAATTAGTCTATTCGTGACTAAATGAGTTTCTTCATGATATATACAATCTTCCCTTTCTTTAATACAATTTGGTTTATTACTATGATTAATAAATCCACCTAATGGTGTTCTAATAGTATGATTAAATTCAGTTATAAAATGCATCATACCTAAATTAGTATTTTTCTTTATATCTTTAGTAGCAAATAATCCTAATCCTTCAATGTTTGATTTTTTTATTGTTAATGAATTAGGTAATGGTTTATACTTTCTTGTTTTCATATATCTTTCTTTATTTATGGGCAGTTTAAACAGGTTACCCAGCTGCTTCGGTTTACTAGTAGTGATGTAGGCCGAGAGAGGAAAAAGCCTATACTCATCCACCTACCATTGTCTGTTAGCCATTGCCTAATAGGTCTTACTTGTGGATCTAACTTCTAACCGAATTCTATTATAATACTTCTTTGAAAGCAATATTACTTATATTGTAATTTAATCTTCCAGTTTCAGCATTATATGTAGCTTGACCACAATGACCAGTATCTCCAGTAAATCTACTTTTTAAAACAGCAAATTTAACTGCATTACGTTCTGCTTTTTCAGCTGCCATCATGTTTCTACTAAAGGCTACAATATCAAAACTAATTTGTTTAATACTTCCAGATCCCTTTATATCATCTAATGATGCCATACGGCCTTCCTCAAATGATTTATTATCCCCATGACTTTTTCTCAAATGAGATATTAAAGTTAAATGGATATTATATCTTTTAACAATTTTTAATAATGAACTCATAACCTTATCAATTGCTTCATTACCTGATAAACCTTCTGAGCCTTCAGATACAGCAATTGTTATGTGATCTAAAATTAAATATTGACAACCTAATGCAGCCAAATATTCAATCCTAGATAATAAAGAACTATCTTGAACAGATCCTTGATGATCTAATAATATTAATCTTTCATCACCAAATACTTTTTCAAAACCTTTTCTAGCTTCTTCCTCATTACAATCTTCTGGTGTTCTAATATTTTTATTTATAGACATACCAATTAATCTAGTAGCAGTATCACCAATAGATTCTTCTAATGATATTAAACCTATTTTAGCATCAGATTGTTCTAATAAATTTAATATTGTTTCTTTAACAACAGTTGATTTACCTGAACCTGTACCAGATGTAAATAAAGTAATTTCACCTAATCTCATTCCTAACAATTTATCATTTAAACCTTTTAAACAATCAGGATATGGAACAGATTTAGTATTAGATCTTTCCTTAAATGCCTGCCATATTTTTTCACCGGATACAAAATTATCTGGTTTATATGATTTAGCTGACCAAACATCTTGTAAATATTCATCAATTAAACCTTTTTCTAAAGCCTCATTAGCATCTTTATGAATGCTATTTACAATATGAGCTTTACCTGGTTTAATAATATGTGCAACATCTTTTGCTGCCTCAATACCATATTCATCATTATCAAATGCCAAGAATACTTTATCGTATTTATTTACAAATTCTAAATTAGATGCGATATTTCTTCTAGCACTTTGGGCTCCATTAACAATTGATACAACATCAAATTGTGCTTTAGCTTTTGTAAGCATTTCTAATAATGATAAACAATCTATTTCACCTTCAGTAATAACTAAGTTTTTTCTTTTACCACTATTACATTGATTAAATAATTCAGGTACTTCAGCTTTACCAATAACTCTAAAATCTTTGGTAGCAACTATTCTTTTCTTATATGCTTTAATTTTTTTATTTACTGTTATGGGATAATAATGACTTGTAATATTTCTTTTATCATCATATTCTATTTTAACTCCAGCATTATATAAAACCTTTTTGGATATACCTCTAAATGTATCTATTGGTAATTGACTTATTTCATCCAAAGTTAATTGTGATTGTACAACGTTAAATTCAATATTTGTATCTTCTGTACCAGATGCAGCACTTTTTCTGCAACTAAAACAATATGTAGATCCATCAGAATAAACAGCATTTGCATCTGATGATCCACAAGACTCACAGCTTGTATGTTTTATAAATGTTGTGTTTTTACCCATATATTTCCTCTTCTGTTATTTTATATCTTTTTGTAGCCCATTTAACAAACCTTTTAATATCTCTTCCAGTTGCAGAAGTCATCATAAGGTTTGCTATATTTGTTACAAATTCTACATTACCTCTTACATATCCTAATCTAGGATCTATTCTATCTAATGTTGGACTTAATTTACCTAAACTAATATTTGAAACTTTCATTGTGTACCCAAGAATTGGACATATTGAATTTTTAGGATAAATAGATTCCAAATAATTAGATGTTAAATTAAAAGGTAAATTTTTTATTCTAGCTCGTCTTTTAGAGGCCTTGCAAGCAGTAACAGCAATACCTCTAATAGATTGATTATATTTTTTTTGATTGAATGCCATTTAAATAATTTCTCCAGTATTCTATTGACCATCTTGAATGATCTTTAAAGTCTTTAATAAGATATAACATTGTACCCATTACATTTAATCTTGATAAAAAATCTTCTGGATAATGTTTTTTATAAGCTTTAATAACAGCTTCAAACTGTTCATTTAAACTTTTGTCTTTTAATATCTTATTTGCTTTAACTGGACCAACACCTTCAATACCTGGTATATTATCTACAGCATCACCTGTTAATAATTGTTGATGAAAAAATTCTATTCCTTCAATTTTAGATACAGCTGATAAATTATTATATAATAAATTATAAAATAAACCACCAATAGTTTTCCAATCCTTGTCTAAAGTTATAAGCATATATAATTGTTTATTTTTAATATATTTAAATGCTTCAACAGAGGCTGTATCATCAGCTTCATAATTTTTAACCATTATTGGTTTATAATTTCTAACAATATGATCACGACATTCTAAATAATTTTCAGGTTTTTCTCTTCTTTTACCTTTATACTTTAAAAAATCTTGTTTTATTTCTTTTCTAAAATTACCACCACCGGAAATATGTAAACTATATTCATCACAAGCAGTATTCATTTTTACTTCTTCATATATATCATCAAATGTTTTTCTTACATCTAGATTATCCTTTATGGCTTTATTACAGGCTCTATATATTAATACATCACCATCAACAATACCAATTATTTTATTGTTCATTTTAATACCTTTTTAATTGCTCTTTGTGTTTATCACCTAATATATCACCTGTCCAATCTTCTGAAACATGAGATGGTTTTATATTATTTAACCATTTTTGAATTGATATAAATGCACCACCTTTATTTGATGATTGACCACCATGTAATTCATTTTGTTTAATTCTTAATGTCCAATTTGAGCACCTGGGCATATTATTTCTTTCTAATAATGCCATTTGTTTATTTATTATTGTTTTACCTTTATGAGTAAATTCCATACCCCACAAAAACATTTCATAACTATCTATATTAGGATGTGAATGTTCTTTAATTATAACATTTGGTTCACAAATAAATAATTGAACTTGAAATTGTCCTTTTCTATAAATAGTTACTCCTGATATACCATCAATAAACATTATAGGATTATTATAAGGTACATTAATTAAATTATTTTTTAAGTACCAATTTTTAAATTCCTTTAAATCATCATTAATGGGTTTCATACCAGTTATTTCCTTCTTTAGCATCACCTGCCATTTGAATATTTAAATTTAATTCCTTAGTAATAAAATCACCAAATGAATAAGATAATATTTCTTTTACTCTTTTAATGTTTTCTGGTTTAGTTTGAACTTGAACTTCATCATGAATTAAACCTAACATATCAACATTTAAATTTTCTTCTTTAAACATTTTAAAAGCATTAACAACAGCTGATTTAACTGTAATTGCTTCATATGCTTGTAATAAATAATTTAATAATTTAAATGAAGATTCAGCATATATTTTTCTTCCATCTAATGCTGGAATAAAACCCATCTTATCTTTATTTTGTGTTGTATAAAAAAATTTATTTAATCTATTATTTAATTCTTTTAATCCAGGAAAGGC
>VMHT01092536.1_pt1 | contig 23103 bp, 29 predicted proteins | sample 4693611 | NCBI WGS metagenome assembly VMHT01 (sample SAMN12280063, study PRJNA550983) | marine metagenome | isolation source: seawater sampled from same location over 5 years 0.02-0.2 micron viral filtrate | place: USA: collected off the coast of southern California halfway between the port... ...
CTTCTGCACAGATTGACACGGTTCAGGCTCTGGAGAACGAGAACAAGATCTTGGCGGATGAAGTGAAGATGAAGGAAGAGCTGATTCCTGGGATGGAGAAGATGATCGCATATCTCCAAAAGGTTCAGCAGGAGAACAAGAGACTCAAAGAAGAATGGGTAGATCCTGCGACTGTTGTGAAGTGGGAACAGGCACAAGTTTGGTTAGAAGAAAACAAGAAACTCAAAGAGGAGAACAAGAAACTGAGAGCATCAGTGGAAGAGGAAGAAGCCCGATATGAACATTGTAATGATGCGTGGAAGTCACATTATTATGCGGAGCAAGATAATCTCAAAGAGGAGATCAAGAAACTCAAAGGATGGAACAAGGAACAAGAGAAGGAAATTAAAGACTGGAGAGTAAATTTTAAAGAAGAAGTAGAGGAAAAAAAGAAACTCAAAGAGGAGGTGGAACTACTACACGATCAATTGGAGGATAATGAGGATGATAAGATCTGTGATCTTTTAGAGTGTGATCACTCTGATAGATACGACGCAATCTCTGAGCTCAAACAATACTGCGATAAATGGTCTGTAATTCTAACTGATATTGATGGAGATGATTTCTGTAATCTTCTAAGCGATTGTGGTTGGGAAGAAGTAGCTGGTGAGCTGGTGAGGACTTACTGACAAGTAGATGCGACACCATCAGTTCCAAAGAAATAATAGTGTAAAATTTTATCAATATGTATTTGTGATTCAGGATATTCCATATAAATTTTTTTTAACCAATTTTGATCTTCTCTTGCATTTGTATCAGAGTCGGTTCTCCATATCTTTGCGTATCTCTCTCTGTTCCATAAGTGATACTGCCAAGGAAGTCTTGTAAAGGTTTTAAGTTTATTTTTGTTTATTCCAGTAGGAACCAAACCCATACAGCCACAACCAAAACTACCAGATACAATAAATTCATCTCCATTTACTTTACAAAATTGATCGTATGTAATAACATCTGGAAGATCTCCTTTTATTTTTTCTATGACTTCACAAGTTGTTTTAAAATAATCATCATCAATTGTATCATCATCATCTAAATGAAAGAAATATTTTCCCTGAGCCATTTGTTGCATTCTGTTTCTTTTTTCGCTTAATTTGATATTTCTGTTGTCACAGATAGAAAGAATCTCAACTTTATCTTGTAGATTATTCTCCTCAATTTGTTTTGATATTTTTGTTAGAAGTTCATTAAAGATCTCTTTTCTTTCCAGTAGTGTAGGAATTAAAACAGATACAAGATATTGGCTCATTTATATTCCATATAAAAAAATTTGATTGTTTTTAACAAGAATTAGTATCAACAAAAAACACAGAAAAATGACTATGACTCCGGATCAATGCTTTGATGAGATGGCTGTTGCTCTTGGTCTCCCAAAGGACACAGGATACATTGATATTCTTGCGAGGGTGAAGCAGTTGGCAGAAGAAAACGAGGATAATCTTGCGTCGCTAAACTTCTATACCGAGCAGTGTGCAGAACTGAAAGATGAAAGGAAGAAACTCAAAGAACAAAACCAAAGGATGTCAGCCTACATTGATTCCTATGAAGTAAAATATTGTGAAACGTGTCTCGCTTATCATATGGATACTGAAGAGTACGGACACGGCGGAGTGTTTGTCAGAGCAGATTGGGGTCGTTATATTTGCGATGATTGTTACGACGATCTCCCTGATGAAGAAAAGTGTGGCTGATTGATTGATATTCTAAACTTTTACCATTTCATAAAATTCATTAGCAAACTTAGATCTTTTTTTCTTTTTTATTTGAGATTGAGTTGGTCTTTCTTTAAATGATGCAGGATAAGATATTGATTGTGTTAATCCAGTAAAATCTCTCATCATAACATCTATGGCTCTCCATCGTTGAGAATACATCATATTATTGAGTAATTTCTCAGCCACTTTCCAGTTTGGAATGAAGTATGACATTGTCATTAATACTCTGTATTCCTTATGATTAATAATATGGATTCCTTCTTCTAGTGATATTTTTTTTGCTCCTTTGGTTACGTGAATATGACTTGTATATCCTCCAAGATAAGTAATTCCATCATCTCTAAATTTATATGTTGGAGGAACTGGTCTTACTAACTGAGCATCATCTTCTAAAACAAGAATATTATTCATTTGATTTTGGGTGATGTATCTCCATAAATTCATATGTGATTTTAGACAAGCCAATTTACAGAGATGTTCTTTCATAGATAAATTATGATATGAAACTAATTTTTTGATCTCAGGAGAATTTACTGATATTTCATCATATGAAGTAGCCGACCATCTTTTGCATCCTTTATCCTTGTAATGTTCCCATCGTTCAGTTGCTGTATCTAAATTAATAACAAAAGTTGTTAGAGGATCTTCCATTTACTTTTATCAAGAAAATTAATCAAAAGAAATAACTACTTTTTTTGGTTTTACTTTAAGACCATAATCATAAACTTCACAACTGGGAATGAAATGACCTACATTTTTTATTCCCCATTTCTTGTATCCTTCTTCATCATAAATTTTATATTGAGTTTTTCTTTTTCCTTTTGGTTTGGTATATCCAAGGATATGTTTTTGTTCTTCATCCTTGTCCGTCATTATAATGAAATTATTTTCTATTATTTAAGTAAATATGGGAAAGAAAAAGGCAAATAAGAGATCTTCTAAAGTTATTAGTAATGTAGATGATGTTTATCCTACTATTTCTGTACTGACTCCAATTTATAACAGAAATAAATGGCTCCCATTGATGGTTGCGAACATAACAACATTTGATTATGATAAAAATAAATTAGAATGGTTTATTCTTGATAGTAAGGATGGTGATGAGGATGTTAAATTATTTCCTAATGAGATGATGCTTGATAATATTAGAAGATTAATTCATCCAATAAAATTAAAATATGTATATGTTGATCGCAAGATGACTATTGCTGAGAAAAGAACATATTTGAGTAAAAATATGAGTCATAAATGGTTTGCTAATATGGATAGTGATGATTTGTATTTTGATCAGTATCTGAAATATTCAGTTGATTTATGTCGCAAACATAAGAAACAATTTTGTGGAAGTCCTCAAATGATCTTCTGTTGGGCTCATAGAGATTATGAAATATCTGCAATCCAATGTTCAGCGAAACGTCAGGCACACGAGGCAACATTTGTAGGATCAAAGAAATATGTAGCAAGTATGGGTTATTACTCACGAAATGATGAGAAGGGTGAAGGATCAAAATTAGTTGATGGAAATGAGATGAATATGGTAAAAAGTGAATGTAAAGATTGTATGATGTGTATCTGTCATAACAGAAACACTTGTAATAAGGATACATTCATTGGAGCCAACGTTCAGGATTTTAAAGCAGAAGGAACAAAATTAGAAGTCTTAAAAGATATTATGAAAAAAGAGGTAGAAGAAGAAGGAGCAAAAAATTTAAGCCAATTTACAATTGATGATCCAGAAAAAAATATTGATAAAATTAAAGATGAATCTAAGCGATCTGAGGACACCGAGACCAATGCCTGATGACATAGAAGATTGGTCGCCAGAGATAGAGGAATTATTGGCTGAGTGGGCTGAGGTTTCTCTCTGCTATCAATATCTTCATAATTACAGTACAAGAAAATACAAAAGAAAATATCATCATTATCAAATACCAATCATTGTATTAAGCACATTGACAGGAACAGCTAATTTTGCTGCTGATTCGTATGTTCCAGAAGGTTTTAAACAAGGATTCTCTGCTGTTGTTGGTTCTTTAAATATCGCAGCTGGAATTATGGGAACTCTTCTCGCATTTCTTAAATATGCTGAAATTTATGAAGGACATAGAATATCTGCTCTTGCTTGGTCTAAACTATCAAGAAATATTGAGATAGAATTAGCTCTTCACGATGCAAAAAGAAAACCTTGTAAAGAATTCTTAAAAGTAATGAGAAGTGAATATGATAATTTATTAGAAAGTAGTCCTAATATTGATTTAGACATCATCAATCTGTTTAATAAAAAATTTAGTGAAGATTATCCTAATGTAAGGAAACCAGTTATTTGTAATGGATTGAGAGAAATTAAACCATTTTATGCTGAGGAACAAGATTATAAGAAAAAGAAACCTGAGCCACAACCCACACCAATGGAGGAAGATCTCCAAGAACCATCCCCGGAGCCAGAACCAGAAATTAGTTCTATTGTTCCATAAAAATTTCTATTAAAATAAAAATGGTGGATTCTTTGGTTTATGATTCTCAAATGCTCCAAGCAATAGAAGATCTTCTAACAACTGCGGAGAGATATGATTTGGTAGAATATTTGAGATATTTAGAAGATACATTAACTTCACTAGATGATTGTTCATCTAATGAAGAAGAAGAAGAAGAAGAATTATATGATGTGGGAATGACTCACGATAGATTTTATTATCTGAAATAAAAATATTTATATTAATAAATGCCTGTTAAAGCTCCTGGATCTGATTGGGATGTAAATGGTTGTATTGCTTCTGCTGGATATAGATGGTGTCAAATATTAGGAAAATGTTTAAGAGCTTGGGAACAATCTTGTGATTATCCCAATAATTGTTTAACTTGGTATGATGGCTGTAATACTTGTCAATTAATAGAGGGTGAGGATGGTATGACTCTTGGTGCTTGCACTGAGATGTTGTGTTTTCAGCAACAGATGCCGTATTGTATGGTTCCAAAACCCGATCAAGAAGTAGGGATAGAACCTTGGAATAGAGGAGTAGTTGGTCCTGCTGGATTTCCTCAACCAGTGATTGACCCAATGCCTCCTGTGATAAATCCTTTTACGGGAGGTCACTGATAATTAAAATCTATGATAAATTAAATTTTTTCTTGTATGCCCGAATTGATGCTTGTCTTGATGGAAGATTCCAAAGAATCCAACGAGAAAGAGCCCCAGCAGTCATTGGAGCATTCCAATTCTCCCTCGCACGATGTCGTGCTAAGTATCTTTTTTTTCGTGCTTCGTCTTTGTGTGTGGGGAAGTCGCTCATTCCAGCGGCTCCGAAATGTGTTGTCTTGGTTCTACCATTTTCCAAGGAAAATATCGCCATCAGTTTCTTTTTGGGATCGGTGCTTTTTTTTATCACAACTTTTAATGGTTTTGATGACATTTTATTTTAATATAACACATATAAAATAAGTATGGTTGTCACAAATAAAAATAGATTTAATACTAAATATGGATTTAAGAAGGATGAGCCTCATAGTAAAGCAGAAATTTCTAAACTTACAGGAATATCTAAGTCAATTCTTGATCAGGTATATGATCGTGGAGTCGGAGCTCGTAAAAGCAACCCAGAGAGTGTTAGACAAGCAGGTTCAGGAAAAAAAGTTGGTGGTAAGAGTCTCAGGGGAAAAATGAGTGCAGAACAATGGGCGATGGCTCGTGTATATAGTTTCGTAATGAAAAGACCAGGAACTTGGGGAAAAGCAGATAAAGATTTAGCAGATAAAGTTAAAGCAAAGAAAATTAAAGGATATATGAGATAATTAAGTTTTATTTAGTAAATTTTTTTATTTGTATTAGTAAAATATGTCCTCATATAATGATGCTCCTGATACTCAATCTCCACCACCAAGTCCTAAGAAAGAGTCAAAGCCGAAGTCGTCCTCTGGTAAAATGTCAGACACCCAGAAGAAAGCCCTCACCAAACATATGGATAAAGTCGGCAAGGATATGTCGGCAAGTGAAAAGAAAAGTCACAGGATGAAGATGATGAGTCGTATGCGTAAGGGTATGTCTGTGACTAAGGCTCACAATGAAATCAAGAAAAGTAAATAAATTTCATAATTTAAATTTTTTTATTTACATTATTTATAAATGCCTCAAAAAGATCCTAACCGTGAGAGAAAACACCCAAATCCTCGCTATAAATTTAAGAAAGTACCAGAGCCAGTTGCTGAGCCAGTTGCTGCTCCTGAGCCTGAGCCTGAGCCAGTTGTAGAAGATTAATCAAAAGATAAAACAACATATTTTCTTTCTCTTTTAAAATTGTAACCTAAATTATTCTTATCAATTTGTTTTTGTTGGAGTTCTTGCTGAACTTTTGGAGAAATTTTAATCTCTATCTTGTTTCTAATTTTAGGATCATCATTTAATTCTGTAACTGCTCTTCTACAAGTTGTTATATCTCCGTGATTTGCTAATAAGATTCCTTTTTGATAAATTTCATCAATTTCTGTAAATTGAGTGAAAGCAATACTATATCCATTCCTACAATAATGAATGACTTTTTTAGCCAAAGAAATCATTTCCCCTTTTTCTCTGTAATTTAAATCCAAATTAGGTTTTTCATTTTGTAAATACAGTAGAAGATCTTCTGGTGTTGTGAAATCATATTCTGTTGAGAATGGTAAATCATCTGTCATTTTTTCTAAATATTCTTCTAGTTCTGTTTGGAGATCTTTCTTACTTAAAGACTTTGGATCCTCAATATCAATTTCATAAAGATCAATAAATTCTAATAGATCTTTTTTTGTGAAAGTTTTGTCAATCATTTAATAAGGACAAATAAAAAAAAAATAATGTTTTTACTTGTATAGATGAAACAAGTTGCCTTTTGTGTCCCAACAACAACCAATAAAAGAGATTGGAAAGATTTTAGTGAAACTCACTTATATAAGATACTTTTTGAGGAGTTAGAGAAATTTACTCCTAATGGATGCGAAATTACTTGTTATGTTGGCTATGATAATGATGATAAGATTTGGTCTAATCTTGATGAAAGAATGAAATGTAATGCTACTTTTATGAATTTTAAGATTAAGTGGATTGAGTTTGACTCATCAAAAGTTAAAGGAAAACCAACTTGGATTTGGAATGAACTGGCTAAAAAAGCAATTGATGATGGATTTGAGTATCTTAAAATTTTAGGGGATGATATAAGACTTCCTCGTGATAAAGGATGGTTAGGATGTTTTGTCAATAAATTAAAAAAAAATGAAAATATTGGATTTGTAGCAGGATGGAGTAATAATGATGCAATTCCTACTCAGTTCCTACTTCATAAAACTCATTATGAAATATTTGATTTTATTTATCCAACTGAGATTCCTAACTGGGGATGTGACGATTGGATGTATCAAGTTTATCCTAAAAAATGGGCTCAGTGGTTAAAGTCATTTCCATTATACAATGTTGGAGGAGATCCCCGATACGATATTGAGTTTAATCCAAATTTTGTAAAAAGTATTGTAAAACGATACAAACCCAAATTTAATAGATTTCTATCCTCAAATAAAATTAAATATAAAAAATATAAATGAGGGGCAGACAAGAATTAATAGTTGAGAAGAGACCAATTGATGTCGCATATGAGAGGATTGCAGAACTCAAAGCCATACTTCACCAGCAGAATTTAGTTCAGGAAAGACTACTCAATATGATTAAAGAAATGAATCTTTCTCTCAAAGACTTAAAGGATTTTAAGGAAAAGGAAGTCATAGAAAAAGAAAAACTAAGGCAAGGTTGGTTTTATTAAATTTAAAACTGCGGGAATTTTAAACAGATTCGTTCATTTTGTTAAGTTTTTTTTCTATGTAGTAAATATAAAATGGGACAAGGATATATTTACAAACTATCAAAGAATGAAAAATGCTATATTGGATCAACTAAATCACCATATGTATCTATTAGGATGGCTCATCATAGGGAAAAACATCGTAAAGGATTGAGAAATTATCAAGGATTATTTGATGAAGGAGATCCCCACGTAGAAATATGTGAAATGTTTTACTTTCCAGATGATGAAGTTTGGAGGCTCCGAAAAAGAGAACAAATATGGATGAGTCAAAATAGAGATACTTGTATTAACATTAGAAACTCATATATTTCTCCATCAGTTAAAAAGGAAAATGCTAAGAGAAGATGCAAGAAATATCATCAAAGTGAAAAGGGTAAATTAGCTCTTAGAAAAGCAGCGATAAATCACAAACTAAAAGATCAAACTGTAACTGGTCTCAAACGATCAAATCTGCTAGAAGAGTTAGATCAAATTAACGAGAAACAGAACTCTTTGAGGGCTTCTTCCTACCGCACACCAGAAGTCCCTCTCGCTGACCTTCCGGATCAATCTGCTTAAATTTTATTAAAGCCAACATTGTCATACATATAAATTCATTATCTCTTTCTAATCCAGTTTCTTTAAACTTGTGAAGACCTCTCCACATAATTCTTTTTACTTCTTTGATAGGCATTGCTTCCAGAGCCTCTCTAAGTAAATTATCTCTTGCTTTTTCATAATCTTTCATTGATTTTTTACCCAATGGAGCAGATGCTATTAATTTATTCTCAAAATAAAAACATACAGATCCTTTTGATCCTTGATGAACTACCATACTATCATTATAATTAATTTACTTTTTAAATAACTCTTCACCTGTTTTTGGATCCTTTATTAAGATAAGATTTACTCTTGGAGTTGCATATGATCCATTTGGTGATTGAGGATATTGTTTATTTTTTTGACACCAATCATTAGAATATCTTTCCTTATGTTCCTGAACTATTAACTCCATAAATTCTTTCTTTGTTGGAATCGTAGTACTGGAATTCCGCACGACATCACTAATAATATTATTTGCTACACAATAAATCCTGAAACTCTCAAAGAGTCTATCACCTGATCCTGGGGCTAATTCATAAGTCCTTTTCGTGCAAGGATCCCACTTATTAACTCTTTTTGCCGTCCATTTACAATAATCCTTCAGAAAATTTTGTAAATGAATTATTTTATTTTCATTATTCTCTTCATTTTCTTTTGTTTTCCTCTTTTTCTTTTTTGTAGTCATCTTGACAAGTGTATCAATCTCTTCTTTATTATTACGAACTTCTCTTTCTAAATCCATAATTTGATTATCTTTTGATAGGATAATTTTTTCTAATTTATCTTTCATATCTATAAAATCTTTATCAGCTAAATTTTTTTGTTTTTCCATTTCCTTGTATTGTTCTTTTGTGATCTTCTGCTCCTCAGTCAATTGATTATCCTCTAATTCTCCACAATATTTTGTAATGTTTTCCAGCTCCCTCGTCTTGTCCGTCAGTTGATATTCGGCATCAGAAAGACGAATAAGTAAAAGTTCTTTTGTTAGATTGCTTGGTGGAGAATGTTTGATCCAATCAAGTAGAAGATCTCTTTCTTTTTCTACTCGTGTTTTTTCCATTGTTATGACTACATATGGTATTACGAACAAAACTTTAAATGATTTTTCATATATAAATATGAATCCAAACATAAGGGAGTACCCTTTGTGAGACAAAAATGATCGTTTTTTGTTAGAACTAACAAAAATTCGGTCGCAACTTGCAAAAAAGTGATTTCGGGTGGAAATTGACTTAAATAATTTTCTATGTAGTAAATATAAATGTTTGATAAACAACAAATATCAAAAATTTGGAATTGTATGAGTGCGAGTGGTGAAATCAACAAAGAAGAAAAAGATGAAAAAATTAAGTCGGCTATGTATAATATGAAAAGAAGATTAAAAAATCCAAATAATCCAACAATCATATCATTAATGAAAACTATTATTCATATGAATGATAAACATTCCAGTATGGAAAGTGATTATTGGTGGAAAAATATGAAATTAGAAGATGAAAACAAAGAATTAAAGGACAAATATGAATATATGGAAATAAAACTACGTGAATTAGAAAACAAAATAGAAAGGAAAGACCAAGAATATAATGATTTATGGAGAAAACACAATAACAGACCTAAGAAGGTTCATAATCTTCCCAAGCCTGACGATATATACGAAACTCCTCTGGATCGCCACCTTTGTCAGGATGACTCTCTAACATAGCTTTTCTATATGCTTTTTTCATTTCTTCATAACTAGAAGATCTTTTCAGTCCAAATACACATTGTGGATATTCATCTTCACACTCGTATGGATGACTTGTATCATTATCATATTTTGTATCCTCAAATCCTGTAAATCCAAAACCACTAAAAGACCAACTTTCTTCTTTAAACCAACCTTCTCCGCTGTTTCGGTTGGTATTTATATAAGAAAATGAATTATGATAATGTTCTGGGAGATCTTTTTCATTAATTTTATGATCACTCCATAGATCAAAAAATGAATGTGTCATAATGCGGAATAATTAAATAATTAGATTTAATTTTAAGCGAATTATTTTTTCGCAAAATTAAATACATCTTTTTCTTTAATTTGTTTTTTCTTATCTAATTCTTTATCAATTTGGAGTTCTTTTCCACCAACAGCTCGTGAAATATATGCTCCTCTACCAGTTCTGTCTCTTGATGTGTCAGGAGGAAGTCCCTCAGGTAATTTCAGTTTTTTAGACTTTTTAGGCATTTTAATTTATTCAGGTATTTTTTTTTTAAGTAATCATAATATAAAATGAGTTTAGTGATTACATCGTCTGCTGAATTAGATGAAACAAACCAAGTTGGTATTTCTATTCCCTATCAATACAGAAATCATCTTAAACATCCTTTGGAAGTTCCTCCAAATAGTGAAGTAGCTGTTGAGAGTGTTAAGATCCAGAGAACACCGATGCTTGATTATGGTAATAATATTACAACTAATTTTTGGTTTGGTGAAAGACTTGTGAGTGAAACAGATATAAATAACCAGACAAGTTATTTTATTCCAGTTGATAATACTGTTCTTGGATCAAGATCTCCACAAGATTTTGCAGAAGAATTTAAGAAAGTCTTACAAGAAGCATATTCACTCCATCCTGAAATTGATAGTGAATCAATTGAGGTAAATATTCATTTAAATAGTGATAATCAATTTGGAGGATTTCAGTTTAAGATCCCACAGGTAGGAGCAGCTGCGACTGTCTCAACAATTCCTGCGGATACTTGTAGAGTTCAGGAAATGTTTGGAGATGCGACATATTCTGGTGGAGTTCTTACTGCTGGAACGAGTGGTGAGAATTTTGTTCAGTTATTACCTCAGGGAACTGATGGTGGTCCTCTATCTCTTCACAATGGCTCTTGTACTTACACAAATTTAGCTGTGGATGAAGTTGTGACAGTTGGTATATCTCGTCCATATTGTAATAATCCTAATAGGAGAGACTCATCTGATAAAGCTGAGGTTTGTGGTTTTGAGGGTCCTAATTTGATAGATGGGGGTGGAGGAGATGGTCCTTTCGGTGGAGTAGTGCTTGGTCGTGGTGTTGGTGACGATCAAGATGTTTATATGGATTATTGTGTTGAGAACAATGGAACAGATATTAGAGTCTTCTGTTTTGGAACGGAGATTGGGAATACTATGATGCAAGAGGTTAAATACTACCAGAAGAATGATGAAGAAAATGGAACTAATAATGGATCTAACTCATCATTTGCTACAGGAACTCCTATTCCATCTGCTTCTATGGGTGATGTAAGTTTTGAGGTTGAGAATGAAAAAGTCAAGATCTCAGTATCAGGTAAAATTGTTGTAGCAGTAAATAAATTTGACTCGGCATCATTTAAGAATCAAATTCCTTATCCAACAAGTATAGCCAATTGGAAGATGTATCCAACTGTTTATTTCCAAGATGCTGGTGATGCTGTCACACTGGGAACATATGAATGTAGGACAAGTAGCACAATCACAAATAATTTCCCTGAAAATTCTTGGGTTGTAAAATCAAATATTGCTACATTTATTAATGGAAGAACAACAGGTCTCCAAGATGCTGATATGGAAACAACTCAGGCAACAACTCCTGCTTGGAACAATGCTAATTGGTGGGAAGGTGAGCTCTATGAGAGGAGAATTTTTATTGATTTAGAAAGTGAAAAATCATACTTCCCTGATGCTCTCGGAACAATTAGGGATTATGCTGGTGTCGGGAATAATCTAATGGGTGAAAGCACTAAGAGATATGAAAATATTTTTATTATGGGTGGGAATAATCGTTACATTGATACTCGTGTAGAAGGATGGCAAGCGAACTCAGCTCTTACTCTTGGATTCAGTCCATTTAGTATTAACCAAGATGGTGGAGTGACACACTCCGGTGGCTATCACGGGGCATCATTCACAAGTGTTACAAAACCCAGTTTAACTTCTCAGCAATCAACATTTATCCGTGTTCCAACACTCACTCACGAAACATACAATTTTAACACTGGTAATCCTTCTAAGATCTTATTCCAAATTCCAAGATTTGACAATAGTGGAGCCGAAACTGGTGCTTTATATTTCCAAAATAATGATAAAACATTTATTGACTTAAAGAATGCAGCTCCTCTTCGTCTCACAGATTTAGATGTTCATTTAGTAAGAAAAGATGAAAAATTTGCTAAGGATCTCACTGGAAGTACAGAAGTAGTTTTATTTATTAGACCAAAACATAAACACGATAATTAAGATAGTAAAGATAGTAAAAGATAGAGAAATTATCCTTTCTATAATTTGTTAAATTTTCTAAATTATTTTATTTGTTCTTTATAAATGGATAAAGTAATGCCTGTCATTGAGATGCCTAAAAAGGAAGAGCCCACACCAATGGCGGAAGATCTTCTACCTGAAAGGGCAGAACCAACTGATAAAGAAATTATTGAGAAAATACAAAGTGATTTGATGGAATCATTATCCACAGAAATGGACGGTGATGAGCCATTAGTAGAAGTTACTGAAAGAAATATCCCAACAGAAGATCAAGTATTTAATGATCCCCCACAAAAAATAAAAGTAGAACAACCATTAGAGGAAGAAACTCCTACTGAGTTTGACCCCCAGCCAAAAGGTAAAAGAAAATATGTCAGGAAGAAACCTATGACTGATAAACAAAGAGATCATCTAGCAAGAATAAGAGAAATTGCTAATGAAAAAAGGAAACAAAAGAAAATAGAAATGGAACAACTTAAAAAGGAAAAAGAAGAAGAAAAGGAAAAACAAAAGGAAGAGTCACGTATCAAAAAAGCAGAAGAACGTATCCTGAAAAAACAAAGAGAAGAACAAGAGAAGATTAATCAAGCACAACAACCTCGTGTGGCTCCTGAGCCTCAAACAGGATTTACTCGTGAAGATATGGAGAAGGCTATGTTCTCTGCAATTTCTTCATATGAAACAATACGCAAAAAGGAAAAGGAAGATAAAAAGAAAAGATTATTAGCTGAGGAAAGACAACGACAAATGACAAGAACTCTACAACAGGCAATCCAACCAAATAAACCTCCAGATCAATGGCGTCAGTTTTTCGCATAAAAAATAAAATAATAATAACTAATATAAATGGAAAGTAAAACTGCCCCACGTATATTCCCAGTGAAAGATCCTCCAAAGTCCAAACCAAGGAAAGTAGTTCATCCAAATTTACCAGAACTTCCTTGTATTATGACTCTTGTTATGCCGACTAAATCTGGAAAGAGCACAATTTTATCAAATTTAATTTTGAGAGATGATTTTTACAAGGATGCTATGGATAATGTCACAATTATGTCAAATACAATTGATCAGGATGTCACCTCACGATTCCTTCGTGAAGCTTGTGATTGTTATACTGGTTATGATGATATGGTATTGGCTGGATTAATAGAACAACAAAAACAATTTAAAGATGATGACAGACCATTCATTGGTATGATTTTTGATGATATTCTCGGATCAGTGAAAAGGAATTCATATTTAAATCATTTAGTCACAAGATCAAGACATTATGGAGTTGGTCTTTTAGCAGTTTCAGTCCAATCCTTTAAGGCTGTGGGTCCTACCATTAGAAATAATACAAATGCTTTTATTTGTGGAAATTTACAAAATATGTCGGAACTTGACAAGATCAGTTTAGAATTTTCGGGGATGTTTGGAGGCGATGAAAAATTTAGGAAAATTTATCATAAAGCAACAGAACAAAGATATGATTTCCTGTATTTAGATTTACAGAGTAATCCTGCAAGAGCTTTCCGCAATTTTGAGGAGCAAATAGCCGAGGGAGATAATTTACTTTTTAGTGGAGAAGTAAAAAATAAAATACAAGAATAAAATTAAAATAAAATTATTATTATAAAATGAGTGATTTATATGGCTACAATTCGGCATTGTCTCAGGGGCAGTCATTTAATGTACGAACCAAGAATTTTAATGATGGAGTATTAATAGCAAATCAAAAAGCACAAGATGATTATGATACTGAAGTAAAGAATCAGCCAGGGAAACTCTCTGATGATAAAAGCAAAGAACATCAAGATGAAGCATATTACGGATTTACTGATGGAACTGGGGCTGCGGGAACTGCCTACGGATTAGTGACAGATGCCGCCGCAATCAAAGAAAAAGGATTCGCATCATTTGTTGGGGATCAAACCAAAGGAAGATTAAACGCAATCCAATCAACATACAACAAAATAGGATCAAAAACTGCTCCCAAACCAAAACCTGCTGATATGAAACCAACTAATGAAACAACGAGTGATGGAACGACCGCAACTGATGCTGAATCAGCTACGGAAGATGCAGGAACTGCTGGGGAAAATGTGGCTAATGCTGGTGAAGAAACTGTACAAGGTGGAGAAGATGCTCTGCGAACAGGGGCAACCGCAGCAGGAGAAGAGATTGAGTCATCTGGACTCAAAACTGCTATTATCAAAGGAACATTAGGTAAAGTTCTCCCAGGAGCTGAAAAAGTCCTTGGTGATGCTGGTCTTACAGCTGTAAGTGAGATTGGTGGAAAAGCATTAGGAGATTTTGGTGGTATTAGTCATTTTGCTACTGGAATAGAAAATGTTGTAAGTGGTTGTGGGACTTTCTTCCAAGGAGAATCCACTGGTGATAAATTACAAGAACTTGGTGCTGGTCTTGATTTAGTAGGAACAATTGCCCCTCCCTTAGAATTACTTGGTGGAGCTGTTTCACTTGTTGGTGGTATTATGGACGCAGTTGATGATTTTAAAAATGATGGAAAACAAGCAGATAAAGATGCAGCAAAACCAGATCCTCCCAAACTCACAGCTACAAAAGTGACACCAGCATTTTCTAATATGGGTCTCGCAGCTTCGGCACCAATATCTGCTAAACAATCCATTACAGGATCTTCTACTTTTTAAACATTTAAAATTTAATTAAGATAATTTTTTTTAAATACTCATATTATAAAATGAGTAGTTTCTTTGTGTCAAGTGACAGAATCCAAGTCGGTCAAACTGATATAAGTATTCCTAGTGAAAATGGTCTTGATTACAGACCCGGAGGTCGTATTGAGCTCTATGTCCCTCCTACTTCCAAATTTATAGATTTATCCCAGTCTAAATTAAAGATGAATGTTTCTCTTGCTATTCCTACTGTCAATGCTGCGAATGGAGCACAGAGAGTTCAGTTAGACGCACAGACAGGATTACACAGTTTGATCCGTTCGGTGAGGATCTTTTCTGGTCGCAAGACGATTCTCCTAGAAGAGATTGAGGGTTATGATATTCTAACAGCTCTTCGTTTTGATTATGAGACCAATGATAATCTTAAGGCAGCAAGAGGTCTTACAGAGGGTGCGACAACCTATGACCAATCCACTCGTGGAACTGAGGGAACCACCAAAACAATCCAGAATAATGTAACTTCCAATCCTTATTTTCTGAAAGTTGATGGTAATACTAAATTAAGTACTTCTTTCTCAACAACTGATGGTGATTATGGTTTTAAGGTCGCCAAGGGAGAACTTCATCTCAATACAGGATTATTCCGTAGTGAGGCTGTGTTCCCAGCTCTCCTAACTGATGGTATTTTTATAGAAATTTTACTCCAAGATGCGAGGAGAGTCTTCCGATCCTTAGATGGTCCCAATCGCAATAGGCGACTCAAATTAGCCCCAGAATTCCATTCCATTAATGGTAGTGATGGTGACAGGGCAACCAGTGGATCTCTCCAGAATGGTTCTGCTACAAGTGTTCTCTATTTATCTCGTGCTAATAATATGACGGCTGTTGAGAATGTTCCTTTTGTTGTTGGTGAGGACGTCACACTCTGCACTCCTGACTACAATGGAACGAGTGGATCACTTAATGCTTCCAGTGCTAAAATTAAAGATATAGAAATTGACAGGTCAATCACTGATTCTTCTGATAAAATTAAGATTACTCTTCACGCAAATGTCAGTAATACTATGGGATTTGATATTACAGCAGCTGGTGATGCTCTTGTTATTAGTAATAATGCTGAGGCAGCCACTGGTGGTTATGACTGCACTTACACAGTCTCCGATGTAGAACTAATTGTCAAACAGATCCAAGTTCCTGATGGATACGAACAGAGTATGATGGCTATGATGAAAGAAGGTGGAACAATGAACTATGATTATAGGACTTTCACTAATTACCGATACTCACAGTTACAGGGTGATAATGTTGCGAATGTAAGACTCCCATTGATTGAGAGCCGAGCCACATCAATCTTATGTATCCCGACCGACGCAAAATCATACAACAATAGAGAAATGTTAAGTTGCTCTGCTACTTATCTAATCAATAGTGAAAGTGATGATGTCAGGAACTTCTCTACCAGAAGTGGTCTCACTGGTATTAGTGATGGTCTCCAAGATTATCAATTTATCTATGATGGTAAGATTAATCCTTCTCGTAAGGTTGATATATCTAAGATCTCTGCTAAGAACTCAATCTCACAGCAGTGGGTCATTGAGGCAGAAAAGAGTCTCGCTATGGCTGATATAGAACCACTATCCTTCCGTGCTTTCCAAGAAAACTTCTTCATTGGAAGAGCTCTTGCCCTTGGGAAGAATGCTGTCTATGATGCTCGTGGTAAGGACTTTAATTTACAAGTGGAATACACTGACGCAACTAATGCACAGACCAAGGATAAACTCTGGAATAACTTTGTATCCCATCTCCGCAGATTAGAAATTAAGAATGGTGGATTAAGTGTGATGGTTTAAGGAAGTAACTCTGAAAAAGATAGAGAAACATTAATTTAAATTTATATCCATTATTTTTTTTGATAATTCATATTATAAAAATGAGTAATATGAATGTTGAGATTCTGCCCTCAAATGTGACAGCTAATGGATCTATTTCTTTTAAGGATGGTAATCCAGTCATCCAGTTTATTATTGGAGAACAAGATCGTATGTTAATTGGTAATTCTGTAAGATTCTGTGGTAAATTCCGTTGCCTATTATCTAGCGGATCTTCTTCTGTTAGTGATGTATCCAATCTTGCAATGAGTGAGAAATTAGGTGTTTATTCCACTATTGATACTCTTACCATTAAGAGCCAGAAAACAGGACAGACCATAGAATCAATACGTCACTACAATCGTTTCCTCTCTTCGTATCTTCCAGTCACAACCTCAGTACAAGATGGTATAGGTCATCTAAATGAAACTGCTTTGATTTTACCGAGTTACGCAGCTCAGCAAGAATCTGTTGTTAATATTCCATCGTCTTCTTCTACCCAGAATCATTTCTGTATGAGTCTCCCTTGTGGTCTTCTAAATGGTGGTGAGCCCCTCGCTCTAATGCCTGAGGCAGTTGGAGGACTTCTTATAGAACTTCACTTAGCACCAGATTCTCAAGTTTTCCACACAAGTGCCGATAGTGACTCTGCATCATACAGTGAATCCTTCTATGAATTTAGTGATGTTTCACTTGTAGCTGAACTTATGGAACCGGAACCTGACGTAGTTCAGCAGTTAAAGAGCAGACAATCCGCAACCTATGAATACAACTCTATCAACTCTTACTACCAGACAATTAACTCTGGAAATGGTATTATTAATTTCCAACTTGGTTTATCAAGAGTATTAGGTGTTTTTGCTAATATTGTTCCTGCTTCACATATTAATAATCTTCTATATGATGGTCTTGCTACAATCTACCCAACTAACACTGATGGATCTTCTGCTGATATTAAAGAATTATTCTTTACCAGAAATGGAACTAAGTTCCCAATTGATTTTAATATCAATACTCTCCAAGCAGATAATGCTTCTAATAAAACAGCTGATTCCCAGATTCATCTCAACTTTGTCAATGCGATCCAGAAATTTATCAATAATCCTAAGTCCAGTCTAAGTCCCCAGAATGTCCGTCTCAGTGATGAAGCACGATTTGATAAGGATTTTGTTGATGGTGGTTGTGGTTTTGGTATAGGAGTCGCTTTTGACAACATCTCGGATCAAGGTGTAGATTTCCGCAACGTCAATTTTGGTATTAATATGAGCCTTGACCTCACGAGTGACTCGCCACAGGCATTCTTTGTATTTGTAAAGAACAAACAGACTCTGGTCTTTGGTCCCCAGGGATTACAGGTACTCAACTAAATATTTAATAAATTTATTTTTATTTCTTGTTTTTTTTATTTGATTCATTATAAAGATAATGAACGCAAATATGTCACCCGAACCTGATCCTATGGGAAGTGCTGAACAGGGAGAAGTGCAGGAAACTATGGTTGAGCGAGCCCCAGTTCCTCCGAATGTTCCCAATCTTCTCCGTGTATCTCCAATGGATACTACAACCGCAACTGATGTTGAGACCAGTATTATGGATCCTGTTGTCAAAAGTAATAATTTTGTTAGATTTACTCTTTTAAATAAGGGTATTCTCCACAGTCACTCTAAGATTACCTTAGCAGTCACGGCTCCTAACAGTAATGGTCGTTTCTACCCAATTACCACAGGAGTTCATAGTTTGATCTCCCGATGTGCTCTCAAAGTTGGAACCAAAACTCTCCAAGAGATTGATGGATATAATTTCTTATCCGCATACAAGAGAATGTTCTTATCCAATGAACACCAATATGAAAGAGAACAAATTACTGCTGGTAATGGTTTAGCTCACGAATTTAGATATGATGATTCTACTTCTGCTTCTCTTATTCGTGTAAGTAATACTCAGGCATTTAAGTATGGTCTCAAAACTGGTAAAGAATATGATGATGGTTTCCTCTCAACTGATCCTAATGTTGAGCTAATTGATCCTCTCCGTGTAGAAAACAATCCTGTTTTCCAAATAGCATTAGCAGATCTCTTTCCTCTACTCAAACAGACTCAGCTTCCTCTGTATATGATGCAGGAACAAGTCTCCATTGAGCTCACTTTTGAGCCAGTCCAACAGAGACGCACTTGTATCGTGGATGGCGGAACACCCAACCAGACTATGGCTATTGATACAGATCAAGTAAAATTTGTTGCTGATTACATCTATTATCCTCAGGAAATGATGACTCAGTACGCACAACAGAATCCTACTATCACAATGAATCACTTTGATTACCGTCATTCTGCTGTAAGTGTTTCGGCAACTTCGGCATCTGGCTCTACTCTTGTCCGCAATCTTGGAGGAGCTGGTCGTATTGTCACCAAGGTAATTACTGGTCTCCAATCTGCTGATGCCGATAATACTCAGGAAGGAGCTCTCACAAATGCTTTCCACTCTATCTCGCCAGAAGCACATTACCAGTTCGGTCAAGCACCAGCCGCTGGGAAAGTCAATGGATCTCTAACCGCAAATGTTAAGTATAATGATAAATTCTTATATCCAATTGATGTTGCTAATCCTGCTCGTCATTTTCACAATACAGCTCAGGCTGAGGGAATGGTTCCATTTGTTACTCGTGAAGAATATTCTGCTGAGGGTGTTGCTCTTACTGATGATGAATATTTTGGAACAGACCAAAATACTGGTGATGATGCTGATGAGAAAGGTGTTCTTGGAAGATACAATTGGTTGTCTTTCAGGCTAAACCGCAATGAAAGAGTAAATACTCGTGGTCTTGAGTATTATTACAAATATGAAATACTCGGTGATTCCGCACCTTACACGCAGAGATCGTGGTTGGAATTAGCCAAAATCACAGTCTTACAGAATGGTTTCGTAACGACCCAGCTTCTTTAAGTATTTTTTAAAATTAAATTTCTTTTGATATGATAAATTACTAAAAATAATTTATTATAAGTATTATTAATATAAATGAGTCAGCCTTCACCTCAACCATACACTCAAACCATACTCTTAGACGCAAACAGATTATCAAGTGAAGAGTTTTCGGCTAGTAATCTTGCAGATACTGATCCTGCTGTTTTTACAAATAAAGTAAGTAATGGAATCACACTTGATATTGGAGATCAAGTCACAATTCAGTCAGCACATATTGCTTCACGAGGGGCTGGTGGTGATGTCATAGAAATGAAGGGAAGAAATTTAGGTAAAAAAGAAATAACTTACACTCATATCACAAATAGTTCATTTGTTGGATTTGATACTATTGCTGGAACAGGAGGTCCTTTAAAATACTCTCCTACTGGATTTGCGAAACAAACAGCCTCAAATGTTACAGAACAAGTTGATATGAAAGATAATGAAGCAACAATTGTCATAGAATATTATAAGAGTGCGAATGGAGAAAATTGTTTTTCATTACCAAGAAACTGGGGAAATGCTTCCAATAGAAACGCATCTGTTGCTGGATATGGAACAAGTGGATCTTTCGCCTCAGCCAAACAATATTGGAATCAAGTTGATGGCTATCCTCTAGGATTAAATCTGTGTGGTCTCTATCCTGCTTTTACTTATGATTCTTTCATAGAAGATAATAGTGGTGATTGGGTAGAAATTTTTGGATGTAGGTCTGTATCTGGACAAGATAAAGCAGCGAGAAAAATTAAAATGGATAATTCACGATTTACTCTTTTTAAAATGGCGACTACAATTTATAATGGTTCCGAGTGCTCTGCTGCTGATGTTCAGTCATATTTGAGAGGAAGTGGAGCCATAGGACAAGGTCCTGATCCTGCTACTTTTGATTATGTCAGATACAAAGAAAAGAAAACATTAACAATTAAAGAAGGATACAATGCCCCAGGAAATATAGCAGAACAACTCACAGATCAACTACAAAGTACAGGAAATCCTCAACCAGTAATTGTTCCAGCAGGAGTTGCTACTTCTTATATGGTCACATCAAATACAAATAAACCATTTCCTTGTGCTAATTATGAAATTTATAACTCATCTGGTGCTAATGAATTTTTTAACTCAACCGCATTTTTCCAAAGTCAGCCAGTAAATGTAGGAGTTCATCCAAGAGAAAATGCATCATCAATCGCATATCTAAATTGTTATGATTATGTTGGTTTTAAGAGACCAGATTTTGTAGAAGCAGGAAGAGAAGGATTTACTTATCACGGAGCCAATTTAAAATTATATGCTCCTGGCGGAGTTAATAATCCAAAAGCAACAGCATATTTATGGACTTCTTGGGTTTGGTCACAAGAACAATTAGATAGAATACAAAGATTATTTGATTCTCAAGCAATGTATCCAGAGCTCCTTGATGGTGCTGTTGATTATCACAATAGAACTAATTACAAGACTTTTAATCCAAATAGTGCTTCTTTTGCTGAGGATTTCAGGAAAATAGGAAGATTCCTTCATATTGATATTAATAAACAAGGAAGTCAAGGATCTGGTGATCCAGTCGGTAGTGATAATTATAATGTTTCATCGGCTGTTTCCACTAATGATCCCAATAATAAAATGTCGGCTCCAATATTTGTTTTTTATAATGAAGGAAGTAGAGATCTTAAAGCTGATGATTCACGAGTAGCACAATGGTCTGCCGAAACAACTCAATCACCACCAAGACCAGAAGAACTCGCAGGTGGATTTGCTTTTAGATGGAAAGATCCTGGGGATGGAAGAGAAAAAATTGGATTTACAACAGAATTAATTGGAGGAATCCCTGATTTACTAATAAATCACGATGGGACATCTATTGATGTTGATACAAAAATTGGTTATGATTTTCATTTTAATGCTTATGGTAATGCGGCAATAGGAATCAATAGTGGATTTTATCCGTTACAATATTACGGTCATCAGGGTTTTGAGTCAGCTGATTATATCAATAATACTTATGTAGGAGCAAATGATCCTCTTGTAAATTTTAATACAACAGAAGCACGTTTTGAGATCTCCAAACTACATTCAGCAGAAACAGTCGGTAATTTCTACAACGCAGGAGATCCTCAAACACCAGGAGACATCCTTGGTCCTCCACCCAGTGGTCAGGCAAGTGAAGAAGTTTATTTCATAAATAAAGCAGAAAGATTTGTTTCTTGGTCTCCTAGTATGATGCCCTATCCAACAATAAATTTAAGCGGAACAACAGCCTCTGATAATGTAGCATCATTCATACAGGTAAATGCGCAATTACAAACAGGGAAAATTTATGATGCTCACGGTGGAATAGCCATAGTAGATATGGGAATAGATGAGAAAAATTTTGAGAATAGTATTTGGGGACTTCTTGGATTTACATACAATCAATTTAATACAGATGTACCAGATGCTGTAAATTATTCATCAAAAAGATTTACAGGAACAACTGTGAATACATCCGGAGTCACAACTAACGCAGATATAAATTCAGTCACGGCTCAACAATATTTGATGAATGTATGGGCGATTCCTATGCAGAAACCAATGTTGAGTAGTAATGTTGATTATTATGCGACTCCCGATGCTGTTAGTCTCAGAAATGTTCATATAACTTCTGCTTCTTATGCTGTGACTCCTACGACAACAATCCAACAAACATCAACTGCGATCCAAGCAACAAATCTCCCAAGAAAAATATTAAGAGGATATTTCCTTGTAAATAGTGATATATTAGATCAGGCACAATATTATCAGTTGGCGAATCCTCTACAAACTATGGCTATTGTTGGAAAATATAATTCAGCAGATGACTTTGTAAATTATGATGGAGGAGGTCCTTCATTTACTGTTACGAGAAAAAAAACTATTACAGATATAAAAACTCAAATATTGGATCCAGAAGGAGAATTAGCCCAAGTTGGAGATAATAGTGGAGTTATATATCGTATTGATAAACAAATAAATACAGATCTTAAATTTGGTGAGAATCTATTGGCTGGAATGTACGGAAAGCCGCCTCAGTAGATCACATTTAACGCAAAATGGGACAAAAAAATTTTAAGTGGATTGACCTCAGTTTTAGAAGATCTCCCCAGAAATAGTTTTTTACAAGTTCGGGCTCAATTTTTGTTAGTTCTAACAAATAATCGCCATTTTTGGAATTTGGATTTCTTTAAATACAAATGCAAA
>VMHT01186624.1_pt1 | contig 23100 bp, 43 predicted proteins | sample 4693611 | NCBI WGS metagenome assembly VMHT01 (sample SAMN12280063, study PRJNA550983) | marine metagenome | isolation source: seawater sampled from same location over 5 years 0.02-0.2 micron viral filtrate | place: USA: collected off the coast of southern California halfway between the port... ...
AGGTAGTAACTTAACATTTAATTCTAGTTCAGGCACATTAGGTGCAACAGTATTTTCAGGATCAGGTTCATCACTTACAGGAGTAGTTATAGAAACTGCTAGTACAGGAAGTGCCGAAATACCTGTAGGTACAACAGCACAAAGAGATGGCTCACCTGCAACAGGTATGTTTAGATTCAACTCTACAACAACAGGATTCGAGGGCTACGATGGTAGTGCTTGGGGTGCGATTGGTGGTGGAGGTGGTGCTACTGGAGCAGGTGGAGACGAAGTATTCCAAGAAAACGAAAGAGTAGTTACAACCAACTATACTTTATCTACCAATAAATCTGCTATGTGCGTTGGACCATTAACGATTAATACAGGGGTTACAGTTACAATCCCATCAGGAGAGAGGTTAGTTATCTTATGACAGTTAAGATTAATGCAGATACATCAGACGGATTAAAGTTTGTATCAGATACAAGTGGTGTTATAGATTTACAATCAAATGGCACAACAAAAGCATCACTTAGTACAGGTGGTGTGTTTACTACTACAGGACAATCACAGGTAGAAGCTGTTAATACACCTGCTCAAGTTACAGTAAATAGTGCAACAGCAACATCACTAGCTAGTGTATCAATTACAACGACTGGAAAACCTGTAATGCTTACAGCTTGTGGAGAATCAAATCCAGGACAAACAGGGGGTTGGTTTTATTACAGACTTTATAGAGGTAGTACAGAAATAGGAGCAAGGCATAAAGCAGAAAATGGTGGTGTATCATCTCAGAATTATGTTTTTGCTATAACTCACATTGATACACCTGCAGCAGGAACTTACACTTATTCGATACAAGCATATCAAGGTAGTGGAACTCATGTATTTGGCGAAGATGGAGATGTGGAGGGTGCTGTAATAACAGCACATGAAATATTATGAGTAGTGTAATAGCAAAAGCAATTTTAAGATTAGAACCAAACGCACAATTTGCTATATTTGGTGGTAAAGATGATTATACAATTAGATGGGATAGCAAAGATATAACACAACCAAGTCAATCAGATATAGATGCAAGTATTGTTGAGGTAGAAAAGTTAGATTATCAATTAAAAAGGTTAAAAGAATATCCTGACATTGGCGACCAACTAGATGACCTTTATGCAAAAGGAGCTTTCTCAGACGAGATGGCAGCAAAGATTAAAGCAATCAAAGACAAATACCCTAAAGGATAAATTATGGCATTAACATTACATGGTACAGTATCAGATAACACAGTAGCTTTAGATAGAAAGACTGCTACCCCAATCATAATTAATGGCGATATGCAAATAGCACAAAGAGGTACAAGTAATTCAGGTGTTACAAGTGAGGGATATCATAATGGTCCTGACAGGTGGAAACTTGTGCCACTAGGAACTGTTACAATATCTCAATCGACAGACACTCCAACAGGACAAGGATTTAAAAACAGTTATAAGATTGATGTAACAACTGCTGATACAAGTTTAGCATCAGGAGATAACAGTAGGTTCATGACTTTTTTAGAAGGTCAAAATTTACAAATGTTTAATAAAGGTAATTCAGGTGCAGAAAATTTTACGATAGCTTTTTGGATTAAAAGTAGTAAAACAGGCACTTATGTAATGGAACTTGTAGATGATAATGATAGGCATTGTTGTAAAACATACACAGTATCTAGTGCAAATACTTGGGAGAAAAAAGTTGTATCAATACCTAATGAAACATCAAATGCAATAGATGATGATAATACTTTAGGTCTACAAGTATATTGGTGGTTTGCAGGTGGTAGTGATTTTACATCAGGCACACTAGCAACAGCATGGGCTAGTAAGACAAGTGCTAATCGAGCAGTTGGTCTTAATGTAAACTGTTATGACAGCACAGATAATGAAGTTTATATAACAGGCATACAAATGGAAGTTGGTGATTTTGATTCTAACAGCATACCTGACTTTCAGTTTGAAGATGCAGGTACAAGTCTAGCTAGATGTCAGAGGTATTGCAGTTTAATTAAAGCAGATGCTACTACTACGAGGTTTGCTATGGGTTTTGCTAATTCTACCTCACAGGCAGAGGGTGTGGTTTATTTCCCTACAAGCATGAGAACAGGACCTACTTTGGTTACATCAGGCACAGCTAGTGATTATGGTTGTACTGTTGCAGGTGCAATAGGGACTTGCACATCAACACCTATTGTAGGGAATCAGTCAAACACTAATCCTTATTTTCAAGATGTATATTTTACACAATCAGGTTTGACAGCTAATGGTCCACAAGGTTTGTGTGGAAAAACAACAGATGGATTTTTAAGATTTGAGGCAGAATTGTAATGGCAATAGAATCAGCAAAATATTACAAAGACCATATTACAAACACAAATGTATCAATTATATTTGTAGACAATGGTGTAACAAAATCTGTTGGTATAAATGCAACAGACAACATAGACTACCAAGCTATACAAGAATGGGTAAAAGCAGGTAACACAATAGAGGAAGCAGACTAATGGCATTAGTAATTAAAGGAAGTAGCTCAGGACAAGTAACAGTTGATGTTCCTGCAAGTGCAGGGACGAACACTCTAACTTTACCTGCGACAACTGGCACAGTATTAGATACCAATAGTGCTTTAGCATCTAGCAAATTAAGTGGAGCTTTACCTGCTATAGATGGTTCTGCATTGACAGGTGTTGGTGGTGGAATAACACAAGCAGATATATGGAGATTGACTACAAATGTAACATCAGATACAGGTGGTGTTAGTAATTTTGAAAGAGCAGATGATACAGTAGCTACTAAAGTAGGAGATGGTGTTAATTTTTCAACTCCTTATTTTACATTTAATGCTACAGGCATTTATTTAATTCAATCTATGGTTTTATTTGCACCTACAAACGATAGTGATAATGCAATATGGATTACTAATTATCGTAATGATTCATCAGGTGCAGCAGACACATTAGCCGAGTGTCAAGGTTCAGATGGAAACACATCAAATTTTTCACAATGTATTATCGATGTAACAAATACAAGCAACGACCAAATTTATTTTCAAGTCATATCATTAGCGTCAGGTGGTAATGTAACAGGTAATACTAATGCAAATAATACTTGTGTCAGTTTTATCAGATTAGGAGATACATAATGGCAAAAGATTATCTACAACTAGCATTAGCTTATTTTAATACAGATAAAGGTCAATGGTATAAATGGAAAACAGATTATACAGGTAGTGAAAGAATGGCATATGCTAATTTAGAACTTGCAAATGATTCAGCAACAATGCCTAGTGAAGCAGATGTAAACGCTAAGATACAAGAAATTAAAGACGCAGAAACACAAAAATCAACTGATAAAACAAATGGTACAAACAAATTAAAAGCATTGGGCTTGACTGATGCAGAAATCAAAGCACTAACACAAAAATATTAGAGGTAACTAATGGGATTAGAAACAGGAACATATATAGACAGTCTTAACAGCTCAAACCCTACAGCAGGTGATGCCGTATCAGAGGGTGATGACCATTTAAGACTTATAAAATCGACAGTAAAAGCAACATTCCCAAATTTATCTGGTGCTTGTACGAGTACACAGGCAGAATTAAATCTACTCGATGGTGTTACGGCAAATACTACAGAACTTAACTATGTAGATATAACAACACTTGGAACAGTAGAAGCGTCTAAAGCTGTAACTGCCGATGCAAACAAAGATGTCACAGCTATACGAAATCTTACTATTACAGGTGCATTATCAGCAGGTAGTGGACTTGTAACTATGTCAGACATATATCCTGTAGGAAGTATTTATATCAATGCAGCAGTAACAACTAACCCTGCAACCTTGTTAGGATTTGGTACATGGGTAGCATTTGGTTCAGGCAGAATGATGGTTGGTTATAACGCAGCAGATAGTGATTTTGACGCATTACAAGAAACAGGTGGTGCTAAAACTCATACATTGAGTATTGCTGAAATGCCATCTCACAATCACAATAGACCTTTAGGTTGGAAACCTGCTCCAAACTCAACAGATGTTGATATAACAGGTGGTAATGGTATTAATCCTCAAACTAACATGGTCACAGACAATACTGGTGGAGGTGGAGCTCACAACAACATGCCACCATACATCGTTGCATATATGTGGAGAAGAACTGCATAATGGCAACATTTGTAGCACCTGCACCTAAAGGTCTAGTAAAAGATACAAACAATACTGTATTGCCCCCTGAATTCTATTCAGAAGCATCTAATATAAGATTTGCAGATAGTGCAGCTAAAAAGATTAAAGGACATGACCAGGTATTCGGCACACCTACAGTTGCCCCATATTTCGTTATTAACTGGGCAACAGGTACAAATGTATATTGGTATTATGCAGGTACAGCAAAGATTTACAGACAAAGTGGTAGCTCAACACATACAAATTTTACAAGGGCTTCAGGTGGAGATTACTCAACTAACTTAACAGCAATAGGAAACTGGACAGGAACTATTTATAATGGTCTACCTATATTATGTAATGGTGTAGACCAACCACAAGTATTAGCTACGACAGGAGCTAGTGCATTTAGTGATTTAACTAATTCAGGTGGTAGTGTTTGGCACTCTGTAAGTGGAACTACAACTGTTTGTAAAACTATTAAAGCATTTGGTAATTATTTAATAGCTTTGAATACTACAGAAAATGGAGTAAGTTTACCTAACAAAGTTAGATGGAGTGACGCAGCAGAAAATTTTTCATTACCATCTTCTTGGACAGCATCAGCAACTAATGATGCAGGGTCTGCAACAATTGGAGATGAATCAGATTTTATTATAGATGGTCTTGCATTGAAACAATCATTTGTAATATACAAAGCAAACTCTACATGGTTAGTTAATTATATAGGTGGTAATCTTGTATTTAGTTTTCAAAAACTATTTAACGATACAGGTGTATTAACAAGAAACTGCATAGCAGAGTTTGATGGTAAACATTTTATTGTAACTCAAGGTGATTTAATCGTACATGATGGTGTAGCAAAACAGTCAGTAGCAACAAATTCTATTAAAAGACAATTGTTTGATGATATTAATGATGACTATTATCAACTTACATTTTGCACACACAATGTTCAACAGTCTGAGATGTGGGTATGTTACCCTAGTATTGGTTCACAATATTGTAATAAGGCATTAATTTATAACTACGTTAATAACTCATTTACTTTTCGTGACTTACCTAATATTTATCATATTGGTCCGGGCATTGTAGACCCCGGTGCAACATCTGTTGTATGGTCAGGACAGTCTATGACATGGACAGCTTATAGTGGTACATGGGGAGATAGACAATATAACCCAACAGAAAGGTCTATTCTTATGGCAGGTGTAGCAGATACTAAACTGTATCGTGGAGATTTTGGGCAACAATTTGCAGGTGAAAACTACATCACAACCATAGAAAGAAAAGGATTAACTTTAGATGGCAACACGAACACAGTAAAACAAGTAAGAAAACTTACACCTAAGATAGCAGGAACTGGCAAATGTACTATATCGGTAGGAAGTTCTATGAGTCCTAACGGCACATATACATTTACACCTAGTCAAGAATTTACACCTAATACGCAAAACAAAATAGATTGCAGAAGTACAGGTAAATTTATAGCAGTAAGATTTCAACACACAGAAGATAGCACTTTTGAATTAAACGGATATGATTTAGAATATGAGGTAATTGGAGAAAGATAATGGCACAAGCCCCTAAGTACACACCAAATCCAGTACCGGCTAACCCTGAAGATTTACCTAGATATATCTTTGAGGAACTTATTAAACTTCAAGGTTCGTTAGAAGAAAACGCAACAACTTTTATAGAAGTAAAAAACGTAGAACCTGAAAGAATTAAACAAGGAGATATAATCTATGCTGATGGTACTAATTTTAATCCCGGAAGTGGAGAGGGTATATACTTTAGAAATGCAGCAGGAAGTTGGGTTAAATTATAAAAGGAGAAATAAATGATATACGTTTCAGGAATACCATCAAGATATATTGATGATGTATGGGAACATTGTGTAGAGTATATAGCAATGGGTATTAATAAATCTCAAGAAGAAATGAATGAGCATGATATCTATTACTTTTTAAAAGATGGAGAAATGCAGTTATGGGTTGTGTTCGATGAAGATAATAATAAAGAAATTAAAGCTGTAGTTACTACACAAATAATAAACTATCCACAAAAAAAAGTGTGCAGAATAGTTACACTAGGTGGCAATGGCATGGATGAATGGGTCTCACAAGTATTAGATGTACTAGAAGATTGGTCAGAAGAACAAGACTGTGAAGCTATGGAAACTGTATGCAGAAAAGGATTCGTTAAAAAATTAAAGAACTTTGGTTATGAACAAACATATACCATAGTTGGAAAAGAACTCACAACAATACATTAGGAGAACACTATGAGTAAAGGTGGAGGTGGCACTAATACTGTCCAAAAAGCCGACCCATGGGTAGGACAACAACCCTATCTAACTGATATATATGGAGAAGCATCAAGACTTTATGACCAAGGTCCAATGCAATTTTTCCCCGGACAAACATATGCAAGTCCGAGTGATAGAACTATACAAGCAGAAGAAATGATAGCTAATCAAGCTTTGGGTAGCCAACAAGTTATGGCTAATCAAGCAGCACTAGCTAATCAGTTTGGCTTAATGCAACCACAAATGTTATCAGAAAATCCATATCTTGCAGGTGCAACAGAAGCTGCACTAAGACCAGTCTATGGACAAGCACAAGGTTTACTACAACAAGCTAGACGTGGTGCTACAGGTGCAGGTCAGTTAGGTGGTACAAGACAAGCTATACTTGAACAAGGTGTTATAGCAGATTATATGCAAAAGGCAGGTGATATAAGTTCTCAAATGTATTCCAAAGCATATCAAGATTCTATTGATGCACAACAAAGAGCAATTAGTTTAGCTCCAAGTGTAATGCAAATGGGATTAGCTCCTGCACAAACATTAGGTCAAGTAGGAATGTCAGAACAAGCAAGACAACAACAAGCTATAGATGAAGCTCGTTCTAGATTTGAGTTTGCACAACAAGCTCCACAACAAGCACTAAGACAATACTCAGACATAGCATTAGGTAATATGTTGCCCGGCTCACAAACTACATCTATGTCAGGTGGAGACCCATCGTTTATGCAACGAGCAGTAGGTGGTAGTTTATTAGGCATGGGTGTTTATGGAGCAGGAACATCAGCAGGATTGATTGGGGCAGGTGAAGCAGCATTAGTTTCAAATCCCGTAGGAGCTACAATAGCAGCAGGACTAGCAATAGCTAGTTTATTTGATTAGGAGATATTATGAGTAATAGTTTTTTAAATAAAGATTATCTAAACTTTATGACTGGTATCTTTAAATCAGATGAAGAAAAGAAAAAAGAGTATGAAGATAATATTGCTAAAAATGTTCAAGCAATGGAAATGGAAAACGCTAAAAGAATAGCTGACAGAAAAACATTTGTTGGCAAACCTAGCCCATTATATGATACAACTGATACAGTTTACTTAAGTGATTTAGGTGGTAAATATTATACAGACTCAGGACCTTTTACCAGACCCGGAGTATTGTTTAGTTCTTTATCTCCTGAAGAACAAAACAAAGCATTAATGGACACAAAACAAGTTGCAGATTCTAGGAATCAAATGTCAAAAATTATTCCGGGAATTGAAAAAGGAACAATAATAAATCCTACATTATTACAACCTGATGCAAGACAAGCATATTTAGAAGAAGCAGGAAAAGTTTTTAGTACAACACAACAAGATAAATTAGCATCAGCACAAAGAACTATGATGCAACAAATGTCTACAAATGAAAATCTAAATCCATCAAAAGAAGTAGCAGAATATTTATCTACTTTAAATAAAGGTGATACTAAAGCTGTGGCAGAATCTCTTAAAGGAATGTCTCCTAATACATTAATGACTTTACTCAGTGCTTTTCAAACAGACAAACCTACGCCACCACCTTTAACTAAAATTCCGACAGCTACAAAAGGAGTATTGCAAGATTATGAAGACCCATACGAAAGATACAGAAGACAAGGAGGAATATTATAGTGGCTATAGATAAAGAAAAAGATTTAGCATCAGGGCTTGGTGAACTTATTGCTCCATCAACAGCAGGTAATACTCAAGACATGCTTAAAGCTATACAAAACGCTGCTTTGATAAGAGCAGGTATAGGTATAATGAGTCAAAGGCAAATGGGTGAGTCAGGTTATGATGTAGCTAGTAGAGTATTAAAAGATGTGTCTGCTGATGCTACAACACAAATTGCTGCTGTACAAAAATTACAAAAAGATGCTGCTGCTACAAAACTTGCAGGAGTTAAAGAACAAAGAGCAGTTGGTAAAGATGCTTTAAGTGCATATGATAAATTGTATTTTACTAAAGACGAAATAACAGGTGCTGTAACTCAAAAACGTAGTGATTTGCAAAGAGCAAAAATTCCACCCCCAACTCAAGAATTATTTAAAAACGAAATGTATGATTTGTTTTTAGCTGACGCAGGTTTGTTTGACAGACTTAATGCAGCACATATAAGAGGTGTTGAAACAGCAAGACAAAATAATCAAAAACATGAATGGGAAGATACTATTGCACAGTTTAATAAATTCTTAGGAAGATAATGGCAACAGATTTAAGTAAAATATTTGAAGAGGAATTGATACCTAAGTCTACATCTAATGTAGATATGACAGAAATTTTTAATCAAGAACTTGCTCCCTCAGAATACTCTACTATTAATGAAGACAAGGTAGGGACTGTAAGAGAAGATGTCCCCGGTATAAATTCAAGAGATGAAGCCATGAAGTTTGCTGCTAGTATGGGGTTTTCCGATACATATAGAGGTATTAAACAATTTATAGGTTTTGGCGAACAAGAAATGAAAGCAGACCAAAACAAATTAAATAACATATTTGCTAACAAAGAGTATGGTAGGGCAGCATTAGGTGCATATATGGGTGGTGTAGTAGCTGACCCATTTGGTTGGGTAATACCAGTAGCAAAAGCTAAGTCAGTATCATCATTAGTCAAACAAGGCATAGCATATGGTGCAGGATTTGGTGCAGTAGGATATACAGATGAAGCTGCTTTTGGACAAGATACGTCTATGTGGGAAAAAAAATTATACCAAGCAGGACTAGGTGCAGTTGGTGGTGGTGCTATAACAGGGGTTATAGGAATAGCAGGTAAAAAAGCATTAGGATTTGATGAACCTACAGCAGCTTTAAAAGCTACAGATGATGTAGAAGCAAGAAGAATTAATAAATTAAATGAACAAGAACTTAATAAAGAGCCATTAAAAGATGGCACTATGGATGAGAAACTTACATTAAAAGAATCTTATAGAAAAAAAGTAGGACAACCTTTGTTTGATGCAATGACAAAAAATCCATTAGCAGCAGGTGGAGCAGGACTCGGACTTTATACGTCAGCATCTTTTTTAGAAGATGGCAACGATTCAACTAATTATTTATATAATACAGCACTAACAGCAATGGCTACATTTGCAGGGTTAAAAGCAGGTAAATCTTTACAAGGAACAGAAATGGGTAATAAACTTTTATACCATATAAATTCTGAAATACACATGTCTCCTGAAGTTTATAGTCAATGGAATAAAATGAAAGGAAGTATACAAGGACATCAGGGAGCTATAGCTAATTTACATAATGACTTAAGTGGACTTACAAAAGAAGAAAATAAATTAGCTTATCAATTATTTAGTGGAGATTTATCAGAAGATGGTTTAAATAAAATAGTACAAAACCATGCAGAAATGGGACAAGAAACTATTGATAAACTATTAAAATTAAAAGATAAAAAAATAGGAGTCTTTACTAAATTAGGACAAGACATGAGAGATGCAGGTCTTTTAAGTGATGACGTATTTAAAACTAATCTTGATTCATATTTAAAAAGAAGCTATCAAAAAGTTTTAGAAACTAGAGGAGAAAAAGATGCTACTAAATTGGTTAGCACATTAGGTAAAATAAGAGGAGATAGCATTAGAAGTAGAGGGTTTGTACAAAAAAATGTACCAAAAGAAAGGATGCCTTTAATTGTAGAAAGATTAAGAAATGATAGAGAACAAGATTTTAAAATAAAAGAAGACTATGAAAAAAGGTTTCCTGATGGAGATGATGTACCTGCAACAGTACCTAATGAAAAAAAAGGTAAACTTATAAATAGAATTACAGAAAAAGATGACCCTGATTACAACCCCGACTTACCTGAACTAGACCAAATGTCTAATTATGGAGTATTGGTTACTAAGAATGAAGATGGAACGTATGATATTCTTTCTCAGCTTACCAAACAAGAAAGAAGAGAACTAGGGGAGATAGAAGATGCTGCATTATCTATAGCAAGAACATCGCAAGATTTGAATACAACACTAGGGTTAGGTAGATTTTATAAAGGAATAGAACAAGATGGTATATCCAAAGGATATGTTTTTAATACTACAGACTTGGTAGGGAAAGACAAACAGTTTGAAAATGTAAATGATATGCTTGAAAACGGTTACAAAGTTATTCCTAATACTAAAATTAAAAATGAAAGTGGTGATAATATTCCTGAGTTTGGTGCATTAGGAGGTAAGGTTGTACCTGAAGATGTATATAAAGATATTAAGTTATTAACTGAAGTAACAAATAATAAATATAGAAAAGGTTTATGGAACAAATGGTTTAAGTTACAAAGTTTTTGGAAAAAAACAAAAACAGTATATAACCCTGCTGTACATATGAACAACTTAGTTGCTAATTTTTCTATGTTTTATATGGCAAACGGAAGTTGGAAAGTTTTTGCTCAAGCAAGAAAAGAGTTTAAAGAAATTCTTAAATATGAAAGAGGAGAAATACCTAAAGAAAAACTACCTAAAGATTTAAGAGATTTGTATGATGAGGGTGGTCTTAGTGCTGACATGGTAACTAATGAAATGCGTCAAGGTGGAAACTTTAACAGAAGAATGGATGAACTGTTAGATTCATATAAAATTAATGGTAATGAATTTATGAGTGATGCACTAGATACAGGTGCAAAACAACTTAGAAAAGCAGGAAGAATTTATGGAAGTGCAGACAAATGGGCATCAGACTGGTATCAATTAGAAGATAAAATTTTTAGATATTCTTTGTATAAAACAAGAAAGCAACAAATTAATCCTAAGACTGGTAAGTTATATACTAATGAAGAAGCAGCAAATGATGCTATAAAATATTTTATTGATTATGATATTAAAACTCCATTTATTAATGGCATAAGAAACACAGCAGTTCCTTTTCTTTCATACAGTTATAGAGTAGTCCCATTGTTACTTGAAACAGCAGTTGTTAGACCTGAAAAATTTGCAGTATTAGCTGCATTAGGATACACAGCTAATGATATATTTACGGATGTAGCAGGTTCAAATAAATTTAAGCAAGGACAAGAAAGAAAATTAATGCAAGATTTTAGAAAAAAGAAAATGTTTGATAACCCTGTGGTTGATATGCCTTATTCAAATATAAGACTTCCTTATAATGGAGTAAATGGTGGTGCTAAATATTTTGACATAACTAGAAAACTTCCGGGTGGTGATGTATTTGATATGGGAGGAGATACAGGTGGTGATGCACCTTTCTTACCTGCTGCTGCACAACCCGGTGGTCCTGCTGTAAGTGCAATAAACAAACTTCTTTTAGGCAGAGATTCTTTTACGGGACAATCATTTAACGAAATGGGTATGGATGCTTCAGAAATTTTTGGCTCAAGAATATCAGCACTTGCTAAAGATTTTGTACCTAATGTTCCTAACCCACTTGTCAGAACATTTGCAGGAGATAAAATTACTAGAGCATTTAATGATGATTACCAAACATTATCTGACCCAGTAAGCAAAACAGAATCTATAGCAAGTGTGTTTGGGTTGTCCGTAAATACAGCAGACATTGATAGATTAACTACTTTAAAATCAAAAGAATTACAGAGTATAAATTCAGATTTTTCTAAAGCTATAAAAAAAATAAACAATGAAAGGATGAAAGGAATAATAGACTTTGATGAATACACAGAAGAGTATAATAATTTAAGGGAAAGATTTACTAAAGAAGTTAAAGGGCTTACAAAAGAATGATACCGTTTGAAGTTATAACAATGCTTGGCTCTAGTCTATTTACTGGACTACTATCTATATGGTCACAGAAATCTAAAGATTCAGCAGACCAACAGAAGTATCTTATGCAAAGAGCAGAGATAGAAAGAGCATCAGTTAATGACGCAAGAAAAGATAACAGTCAGTATCAATCTACGACAAGAAGATGGATGGCATTACTTGCAGTGTTTTTTATAGTATGCCTACCTAAACTAGCAGTATTCTTAGACCCATCAGTACAGGTACACTTAATGTATCTTGACCAAGTTAAAGAGGGATGGTGGATATTTGGTAGCACACAAGAAGTAACAACATTTAAAGGTATCGGTGGAATAGTAATTACTACAGCAGATACACATTTTCTAGCAGCAATATCAGGATTCTATTTTGGTTCTGCTGCAACAAGGAGATAACATGGCTATAGAAAGAGCAGGTGAAAAATTTTCAGGATATAATAAACCAAAGAACTCACGCAAAGGTGGTAAAAAGTTTGCTGTATTAGCTAAAGAGGGAGACAAGATTAAGCTCATCAGATTTGGTGATGCTAACATGAAGATTAAAAAGAACATACCATCAAGACGTAAATCTTTTAGAGCAAGACACAAGTGTGATACTGCTAAATCTAAACTAACAGCTAGATATTGGAGCTGTAAAAAATGGTAAGATTATATTTAGCTATAATTATATTAAGCATTTTTATTTTAGGTTATGCAATAGAAGATGCTGTGTCAGATGTTACATCAAATGGTGCTACAACTAACAGTCAAACAAATACTTCAGGAAGTAACACAGCTATATCCGGTGGGTACTCACAAGAAACCACAAATAATTATACGGGTGGTCAAACTAATACTACAACTAATTCAACAAGCAATAGCACTAACCAAGAGACTGCCGTTAATAGTGCAACAGCACCTGCTATGTCTGTGTATAGCCAACAGTCATGTGTCATTCCACTATCTATTGGCATGACCGTTATTGGCTTCAGCACAAGTCTTGGAACATATCATCATGATTTAAAATGTGAACAAAGACAAAGAGCCAAACTACTAAATGGATTAGGAATGAAAGTTGCAGCGATATCATTAATGTGTCAAGACAAAAACGTATGGAAAGCAATGATGGATGCAGGAACACCATGTCCTATAGATGGATTAATCGGTGAACAAGCTAAACAAAGATGGGAAGAACTAGGTAATGAAAAAGTTTTTGATACTGTTAATGCTACCTCTAGTGGCAAACGCAGACACTTCAGCAAATCTAATTACTAACGGTACGTTTGATAACGGCACTACAGGTTGGACTACATCAGGTGATGCACAAGTTATAGGTGATTGCTGTCCGGGTGGACATGACTTTGAGTTTGGAAACAGTGGGTCTATAGAACAAACATTTGATTTAACATCGGATGATATTACTACTCAGATGCTAGACAACGGTATTACTCTCAACTCTACAGTAGAAGTACAAAATGGTGAGGGTGGTGTAGGTTCTTGGTGTCCTAACTGTGGCGATGCTGACAGTTTTAGAATAGACTTAACAATACTTGACAATAATAGTCAGGTATTAACTACGACTACACAAACAAGAACAGATGTAACAGGTATTAATGGTGTAGATTTTACTGACTCTATAACATATACAGGTACTGGTAGTTACTATGGCAACATATTTATTAAAGGCGAAGACGCATCAACAGGAAGACTTGGTGGACCAAACGTAGATAACATATCAGTTACCATGGAATATGACCCTGTTGTTTTATCATTAGAACAAACACAACACATATCTGCTGTTGCTGAAATCGTAGAAGAAATATATATAGAAGAATTTGTTTACGAAGAACCTGTTATTGAAGAGATTATCTTTGAAGAACCTATGGTTGAAATCATAGAAGAACCTGTTTTTATAGAAGAAGAATTTATTGAGGAGACTATTGTCTTAGCTCCTGCTATGATAGAACCTGAGATAATAGAAGAGGTTATAGAAGAACCGGCTATTGAAGAAGTGTTTGAAGAAATAGTAGAAGCACCTATTGAAGAAGAACTTGTGGAGGAAATTAATGAAACAGAAACTATCGAAGAAACAGAAAGAGATACAGAAGTTAATGAAAGTAACGGAGATGTTATCGCAGAAGAAACCGAAGTCGATAACGAGAGTGGGAGTATTGAAACCGAACTAACAATAGAAGAAATATCTATTAAGGTAGCTGATAAAATTAAAACAATAGATGGTCAGCTCAAAGCTACACAAATGATAGTAGCTAAGGTTATGCAGAAACACAACAAGATATCAAGTTACTCAAAAGTAAACACAGATATATTTATACAACCAAATATAGTTGATATAGATATAGGTACATATACAAACAATACCTATGTAGATATCAGAAACATTTATCCAAACCAAACATACGAGGACAGACTATGGACATCAAGGTAATTGCAGGGATACTAGGAATAGCTATCAGTCTTGGTAGTCTATTCGTATTTCAAGGACAGTTAATACAGAGGGTTGAGGTGCTAGAATCTAAATCAGTACCTGATATTACCCCATTAGAAAAAGAATTATCTATACTCAAATCACAAGTAGAGGATTTAAAAGCTAGAAATAGTAATCCATTAATGAGATGATAAAGATAATGAAGTTCTTATTAGGTAAGATAAGAACCAAATATCTAAGACCGGAGATATCTGTCTTAGAGTTTATACTAATATTGGTTATGTCATATTACATCACTGGATGGCTATATGCTTAAACTGATAGGAGATAACTATGAGTGCAAATATCCCTTACACAAAAAGGGAAATGCAAATCATCAAAGCAATCCGTGCTATTGACCCTAACATTAGGTTCAGTATTAAGAACAACATAAAGAATAGACTTGACTACAAGTATGGTGGTATAGTATTCTTTAATTGTCTACCAATAAGTTGGGACGAAGTTATGGATAAGATTGATGAGCAAGAAGAAAGAAGACCTTATTAGTAATCCTCCCCATTACACAAAGGGGATTGAAACTACTAGGTATATACGGTCATGGGATATGGACTATGTGCGTGGTAACATTATAAAGTATGTTACTAGGTTTCCATATAAAGGTACTCCTGTGTCTGATTTAAAGAAAGCTCGTTGGTACTTAGATTATTTAATTAACGAGGAAGAGAATAAATGACATACCAAATAAATAACAATGGTGGTAACTACAGCAGAGTAGGTATCATACAAAGGGATGAGGATGGTAATGCACTACAATGTCCTCATTGTGATTCAACACACTTAATTAAAGCAGGAACTTGTGGCACTCATAAACAAAGGAAGAGATGGAAGTGCAGGACTTGTAATAAAAAAACAGTAAGTCCTAAGATTATAAAGAATTACGAACTAGAAGAAGCAGAGAATCTCGATTGGTCTACTGAAGAACTAATCAATGCAAGAACAGAAGTCTTCAAAAGAAAAGAAGCAAGAGAAAAGTCAGAGAAGTTTGTCAATATAAAAATTGATGACAAGAAACCTATAGGATTATACATACAAGGAGACCCTCACGTTGATGATGATGGGTGTGACTGGTTATCATTAAGAAAACATATAGATATAGTTAATGAAACAGATGGTATGTATGCTTGTTCTGTTGGTGACTTGTCTAATAACTGGGCTAGACGTGGTAAGTTAGCCGGATTATGGGCAGACCAAACTACCAATGGGGAACAGCAATGGCAGTTAGTTGAATGGTTAGTTAATGCAACACCTTATATATTTATTGTTGCAGGTAACCATGATATGTGGGCTATGGAGGGTGACCCAATCAATTGGATGTGCAAACCTTTAAAGACTGTATACTCCAACCATAGTGCAAGACTTAAAATTAAATTACCTAAACACGAAATCAAAGTGAACTGTTCTCATAACTTCAGAGGACACTCAATGTATAATACAGCTCATGGTATTGTTAAACACGCATTGTTCAATGCAAGAGACCATTTACTTATAGCAGGTCATACACATGTATCAGGATATAGTCCTATTAAAGATGCGAATTCTGACAAAACTATGCACTGCGTACAAGTTGGTTCTTACAAGAAGTATGATAACTTTGCAAAGCAATTAAACCTACCATGTAAGATGATGTCAGCTTGTGCTGTTGCTGTATTTAATACTAATCTAACTGAAGACCACCCTGACTTTATTAAAATATTTTGGGAAGTAGAAGAGGGTGCTGAGTATCTAAACTTTTTAAGGAACAAATAATGATACCAACTCTAACATTTTTAAATTGGGAAGACGCTGTTACACCTACACAAGGGTGGACAGACATTAAAGAATTAAAACCTGAACTAGCAGATTGCATATCTTTAGGTTTAATAGTAGAAGAGAATGATAAAACAATTACTATTGTATCTCACATATCAGGCGATAAAGAGGGAACAGATATAGATGGTAGTTTAGTATTGGATAAGTCTTGGATTAAATTTAGGATAGATGTACCAGTGCCGGACAATCAACTAGAAAAACTTAAACAATGGTTACTAAAGAGGGTAGAAGAATGAGAGTAGCAGACGAGAAAAAAGAAAAATTATTTGTAGAATATTTTACAAGTGGAGAGACATTAGCTAACGCAACTAAGTCAGCACAAAAAGCAGGGTATAATAAGAACCCATCTCAAATGGGATACGTTCTCAAAAAGAAATACGAAAAAGAAATCAGAAAGATTAATGAAGAAAAGATTACCGGTGTATCAGGTAAAGCAATCAATGTACTTGAAGACCTATTACATTCAGACCAAGACTCAGTAAGATTAAACTGTGCTAAATTAATATTAGAACTGGGTAACTACTCATCACAAAATATTAATATCAATATGGAAGACAACAAACATAAGACAGATGCTGAGTTGATTGAAGAATTACAGGGACTTGTTGCTAAGATTCCTGCATTAGCACCCAAGTTAATGGGTATCAAGGATGCAACAGCAGAAGAAAAACCTGAAAGCTCAGATAACCTATCTACAAAGGACGAGAAAAGAGTTACTCATTAGTGGGTAGCATTGGTATAGGGTAGTATATTTACACTCGATAACGTCCATCCTAGCCCCCTATATTCTGCCAAGAGTATACGATACCGGACACTAACACAACAAATCCTATTGCATTAATAAATATCAATGGATTGTCTTTAGTTAGGATACCCGTTAACAACCAACCGAGTACCCCAACCACTTGAACATATAAGTTTAAAGGATATATGTTATATGAAGTTAAAAATATTCCAATCGTAAGAACAATTGAACTAAACCATTTAAGTCTATTCATCTCCAATCTTACTCAACGCACTATTCTCTATATCTTTAATCATATTGAGTATCTTTATGTATGGTTCTCTAAATTCCATGTATCCCTCTTTTGTGTATCCCATAATCTGATGCCGGTTATCATCATCAAATATAAACTGACCAGTACCGTCACAATGGCTACACTTCTGAATAGTATTCCCAACTGAAACACTACCCACCCCTCGACAGAACGGGCAGGTAGTATCCATGGTTTCAGATAGAGCAAGGTTGATAAAACTTCTAATTAATAATCTGTCTGAATTCTTTAGTGCATCTATATTATGTTTAATAAATATATCAGCACAGTCTACAAAGATATCATCGAACAACATAGCCCTAGAGTATTCGTTATCTGTATACTTGGCTATGAGAAAATCATATTCTTCTGACGTTAATCCTTTAGTCCCTAAGAAATGTGATATGTCATCTGATGTTACTGAGTCGTGACTACCTGAACCTACCTGTAGTCCCATAGACTTAGCACATAAAAGAGATAACATCTCAGCTTTCAATAATCTTCCATATCCTATACTTGTTACCGGTATATCTTTTGGTTACTATCTTAGCATCTCCATTTGCTAATTGAAAGTCATCTGTATATTGATATCTTCTAATAGCATCCCATGTTCTCATGTCATTTACTTCAAAAGAATCTCCATCTTTCATCATGTCTATAGCTGATAAATACTTTTTATATTTCTTTGGTCTCCCAGTATATTCTACTGGGATTCCTTTATCTATTTTAATCTTCACTTGGTCTATCTTTACTTGCATAATAATAGTCCCTCATTTTTTGTAGTCTATTTTGTCTTTGGTCTTCCGTTTCGTTAGACAATCTACTGCGTTTATTCTCTAAGATATTATCTCTTAACTTATAATATCTATCCTTTGCGTATTGTTTCTTCTTCTCCCTGTTGTCCGGATTAGAATACCATACATTCCAGTATGTCTTTTTGTCCTCTCTCTTTTCCATATCTCCTCCGTTTAGAATGGTTTATCGTTACCGTTGAACACCTCTTTTAGTTCATCAAGTTTCTTTTTACTTTCATAGTCATCCTCTTTTAACCACCCCGAGAACTCATATGTATCTCTAGTGTTAATAGTAAAGTCCTTTCTTTCTTTATTCAAGTTTTTATATTTACTGTTACCCATAAATGATTGAGCATTTCTACCCTCAGTATCTACTATCATCTTTACTTTCTTAAACAATACCTCATTGATATCACCAAACTCTTTATCGTTTGTGAATAGTTTAATGTATATTCTTTCTCCTGTATCTGCATTTTTAATTGCAAGGTTTACATACTGTGCCATGTTAATCTCCTAATCGTTGGTAAAATCCTTTCTCTCTTCTTTCATTTGCACTTAGAGTTTGAAACAATCTTAGTCTATGTTCTTGTGCTGATATCTTACTGGTAAGATTACCCACTAATTCTTTAGCATCTGCAATCTTATCTATGTACATAACAACACTCTCATCTGTCATAGCTATAGCTTCCTTATGTGCCTGTGTTCCTTTAACATCAGAGCAATTAAGTAATGCTACTGCCATGGATACTTTTTTATTTTCAGTTAGCTTATGTAGTTCTTTCTCAGCTTCAGCTTTAGCTATGCCTAGTTTCTCTACATAATCTACCAGTTGTTCTAACTCAACACTTGGTAACTTAAACGCACTCATTGTATTGAACCTCCCCGTTATATATAAATGATTGCTTACTCTTTCTTCTTGTTAAGAAATCTTTATCAAGACTACCTTTCAATAGATACCTAGCAAACTCATCTATCTTTGGTAACATGTAGTTATTAATATAGTCCTCGTTGTAAGGTATATAATATAACTTAGTGTTACCCTTTTGATATATACAAAAGTAAGTACCGTCAGCATTGTTATCTTTCTTTAGTTTCCTAGTTAGGTACTGCTGAAAATATACTTGTGGTAAATATCTTTTAACATACTTATCAAAATCTTCTTGTTTATAATACGGTGATTTGATTTCAACCACTGCATTTTTTTCCATAATAAATCCGTCAGGTGTACACGATAACTGTACTGTTGTATTGTCATCAGACATATAATCATATGACATTGTTTCCTGTGGCCCTAATAAATCAGAGCCACAGTTTACAACAACAAACTGGGTAGCTATCATGACATGAGCTACACCATATCTTTCACATTCATGTCCATGCGAGGTGTAAATTTCATTGACCGGTCTATCATCTTTCTCACCAATCAGAATAGCAAAGTGGTTCTGCCTTGAACAATAATCGTCATTCCCTATGACTCTTGCTATCTGACTGGCTCTCAAGTTATATAGTTTGTCCAAGCTTTTCTACTCCGTCTTCTCCTTTTACATTCCCAAGACTAGCTTTAAGTTTCTCTATATCTCCTGCTACTGTATCCTTAACTTCATTCTTTGTATGTTGTTTAGGTACTTGATTTTCATTAGGTTCTTTCTTAGATTCTTTAGCTGATTCTTTGTCTTTATCTGCTGATGGTATATCTTCACCGGCATATATATAATGACCAAGACCATACATTGCTAAACATTTAACAAGACATCTCATCATGCTGTCGTTTATCTGTCTAGCATCAGGACTAACTACTGCTTTGTTTTTATAATCCATAACAGGTAGCCACATGAATCTACTTTGCTCTTCAATTTTTACTGTACAATAAACCATAGCTGTACCGTCTGCTTGAATTCTTGGCTCATGAAATTCATAAGTAGCTTGAGGATAATGCTCCATCAAGGTAGCCCATGCCCATGACCAAGATAGATAATCAAACTTACCAACCTTTTGTTTGTGTTCATTGCAATCTATTTTAGATAGAGTATCCCATACACTTTTGCTATCCAAATATCTATGTAATATGTCGTTCATCTTTTTCTCCATTTGTTACTGAGTATTATATTCTACTCGTTTATGTTTTGCAAGTACCAATCTAATAATTCTTCTTGCGTACCAAACCTTTCTTCAAATACCTTAGTGTTGTGATGCACCCCTTGATTACCTTGATGATGCTCATGACACAGTGGTATAAACTTCTTATTCTTTAATGCCATACCACCACCTGTTAAGTGATGTATCGTTGGCTCGGTATGTAGTCCATAATGTTTCTTACAAACCACACACCCGAACTCAACTGCTCTTTGATATGCTTGTTTAGTTTTTTTATTAGGTGGTTTAGCCACTAAATAATAACTTCCCAAAACAATACGATAGCTGACACTATAATAAATACCTGACCATAATCAGGTAGTTCATTAAAGAAATTAACTAGCTTATCAATCATACTGCGTCCTCCCTTTTCTCATGTAATACATACTCAACGAATCTACAACCATCACCCTCTTTGTCAAGACTCTCAATGTTATATCCTTTACCTCTAAGGTTAAAGATAATAGCTGACAATCTTGTAGCTTTGTACTGAGTGATAGCTTCCCAAGTTGTTATACTTCCATAGTGTTTTAAGTGAGCCAATACCATTTGACTTTTATTCTTAGCTTCAATTAATAGTTTCATCTGATATATCCTCGTCAGTTTTACCTAATCTTTCTTGCATTGCACTGTGCATGTGGTCGATTGCACCGTCTACAGTTTCTTGTAACTGTTCAATCATCCTGTCACAAAACCCAATGATTTTATCAAGGTCACTACTGTGTGATATCTTATTTAAATCTTTACATAAATCCTTTATTGTTTTGTATCCGGATATCTCACCATTCATTTTGTCTATCATTTATTTCTCCCGTATTTTTTTATATTATCTACATGATACTGATAATTACTATCGGTATCACCCTTATGATTCGCAACATAAAATTGTGAGAATCTTACGTTGTGGTCATCAGTTTCTATCTTCAATGTTTTACTCTTTATATTCTGTTCTATGTTCTTCGATATGTCAAGGCACATTTGCATGACCTCTCTCAAATCAGGACACCATTCCTTTGTTTGAAACATAGCACTGTCCGGCAGGAACAAACTATCTATGACCTGTCTGATATGTGGTACACCATTGAGTGTACGCTTCCACACCTTACCGGTAACAGATAAGTTATTACCTTGCATACCTGTACCATATCCACTCTTAAACTTATGACCGAACAGAGTAGTCATCATTGTAAATAGATTCTTTATATCTTTGTCTTCAAGCATTACACCTCCTTATATTTTATATACTTTCTATGTAACCCACGACCATCATCAACACCATCAGGGTATGCCTTGACTAGCAAACTATCTACACTGCCGGTCTCGTACATCTCACGCACTGCTATCATAGTATCTACGTCAGGTCTATGCCAGTCCCGTGGAAAGTATAGTGTTTTATAGAATGGCTTAAAATCTTTTTTCATTTCCTACTCCTTACAAAACCATACAGCTATTGCAATAGAAAATAAAGCAAACAATATCATTAATGTTTCAATCATCCTCTACTCCCGTTAGCCCACCTCGTTGCGATTTCATCTATGACCATGTCAATGTTAGGTACGATATCTTTAATACCCTCGTCCTCACATAAAGTTAAGAACTCATCAACAGTCTTACTTGTTATCTCATCAACTGCATCTTCATATCTTTCTTCTATTATTCTTTCATTATCTACACTCATTTTTATCCTCCAATATTTCTACATCAAAATCACTCAAACAATCTAATGCTACATCCAAAGCAATTTGTTTGTAGTCATCTTCATGATTCTCATACAACCCCACATAAACATCTTTGTATACTCTTACCATCATTATCTTACCTCCTTATCATCTTCAAAATCATCTGCGTTTTGTATGCACTCGTCCCACTTTGAAGTAGACGTAAGCATATGAGTTTCACCCTCTCCGTCATAATACATTTCCTCTGCCTTTTCAAAACTCTCTGCATAAATTGTTATTTCTTCTACCATCTCACAATGATTGTGCCAAATATATTCTTTCATTATCTTACCTCCTCTATATCTATTATTGTATTGTTATGTTTTGTATTGTTATGTAATGTAGTACGTACATTGTTCGTAGTCTTCTTAGTATAATTGTCTTGTGTTTCCTCAATCTCAGGCATAAGTATTGTCACAGTTTCCTCTGACTTTTCATACTTTATTAACCCAAATGCTCTCAAACTTCTAAGATGTTTGTCCAAAGTTCGTATACTTTTTATAGCTAAAATACTTTTTAAGTATGCAAACTCAAACTCAACTTCAGGTTTACCACCCTCATAGTTATCAGCTATCATTTGTTTTAATGTAATATAAAAACCCATGCCCTCCAAAAAGTTAGGGCCACATGCACGTCTTACCTTACTATCTCTGTATTGGTTACTGTATTGTTGATACCATTTCATTTATCTTTCTCCCATTCAAATATAGACTTATCTATATAGAAGTGTTCGTGTATTGTTTGACATTCAAACCTTTCTCTAAAGTAATCAGCAATCTTTCTTCTACTCCATTTGTGTATACTCTTAGGTATATCCTCATCAGGTATCCAATAATCACTGACCTCAACGGTCCTTACTTTTATCTGCATTTATTATCTCCTTACTAACCGTAGTTT
>VMHT01121783.1_pt1 | contig 23098 bp, 19 predicted proteins | sample 4693611 | NCBI WGS metagenome assembly VMHT01 (sample SAMN12280063, study PRJNA550983) | marine metagenome | isolation source: seawater sampled from same location over 5 years 0.02-0.2 micron viral filtrate | place: USA: collected off the coast of southern California halfway between the port... ...
TACCCTTCACCAAGCAACGGAGACATTTGTTCTTCAACGCCAATAGCATCAGAACCAATCCACATCGCCAAACCAACCATACCAGGTTGATTCATTACATCATGGTCAAGACTCGGTCCGATGTATACTCTCATTGGCCACACCTCAGAGTCCTTAGGATAACCATCAGGATCAATTGCGGGCTCAGGATCACAATTTCCATCTCCGCCACCATGTCCGTTACCACAGGGAGCGCCGCCACCACCTGGCCAGTTTACCCCAGCCATATCGAGATTAACATAATTAGTAACTTCGACGTTAGGATTATCCTCTTTCACCCATTCATCAGTCCAGTAATCACTACCTCTCTTTCCACCTTCTTCACCAGACCATAGACAGAAAACCATGGTGTTTCTTGTACTGTAACCAGCCATTGCTTCAGCTACAGTCAGAACCATACTAGTTCCTGCTGTATTGTCGTAGGCTCCAACACGAGTTCCGTAAGTTCTACCGAATATATGTGGGTCTAACATTCCGCCATTTACTGGAGGTGCGATATCAAAGTGAGCACCAAAAACCATCCACTTATCAGGATCTATTTCACCAAATCTGTATCCGCAGATATTGTAAGCCTCAGGATTTTGCGCACCAGTTTCAGTAGAATCATAGACGAAACGCTGGGTAATTACTTCTAAACCAAAGCTATCTAGAGTTTGGATAAGATACTGCGCAGCGTCTTCATAGGCAGCATTACCTTGTCCGGCCCACCTATCTAGATAACCTACTGCACCATCGGCTAAATCTGTCAAGTCTGCGGTTTCATCACTAAGCATACTTAGATAATTAAACGTAGTTCTTCCATTAACTACACCCATGGAGTGACGACCACCATCAGATTCACTATACGCCGCAGCCATCTGGCGCTTTACTACTAGTTTAGCCACAGCAACATAATTTGAACTTTGATTTGTATTCTCAATAGTGTCTAATGACCCATTCACCGCTCCAACTCGAACTACACTAGGATTGTCTTCAACATCATATCCTCTTCTGTCAAACCAAGTACTCCACGATTCATCAATTGATCTAACTGGCCATATATCTCTACCATATTCGCCCAACAGTACAACTGCAGTATCAGTTCTAGGCGGAGCTAGTACAGTTAACTGAACAGACTCACCAGATTTTAAATCAACAACCGTAGAGTTTTGTACAAACCCATTATCTTCATTCAAAATCAAATAAGGGATATAAGCAGATAAATCTGCTTTTGCAGTAATGGTTACCCCTTGAAAAACCCCACCAGAAAGCGTTTGGGGAGTGATAACAACATCTCTTTCAGAGTCTATACCGTCTTCATTTGTCTCACCAAAACATCCAGAGAATGCCGCGCTGAACATGACTAAAACAAGAAACACCGCTCTAGTCGGCCCCTTTCCGCTCATATCTGACCCTAAGTACACCTATTTCTCAAACCATCGGTCTAATGTTGAATCTTGATACAATTGTTTTATGTAGTACCAAGGACAATATTATCATGATAATATGATAGTTTTAACAACTAATTTTTATTGTTTGAAAAGAGATAGAAAAAGATCGATAAAACGCAATCAGTATATTTGGGCAAACACACTAATCATCGATGATGTAGACGATAAATGCCCAGTCATTGAAGGATAATCATTCATCTTCAGTTCTAATATTACCAACATCTCCAGTTATAACTGAATCTTGAATAGTAATATTTTGCGTAATATTATTTACAACAACCGAATCGGCCTCAGCAATTGATTTTTCTTTGCTATCATTATTCAAAATCGAGCCAACCAAATCCTCTTTCCCATTATTTTCAGTCTTATTTTCATTAATTAAGCTGACTGAAACCCCAATTAAACCAATAACAGAGATAACCATTAATATTGAAATTAATTGTTTATTATTATCCTCAGAATCACCTGATTCAACAATTTCACTATCATTGCAACCAGATCCAAAACAGTCACCAACACTTGGCAATTCAGATTCGGCATGATCATCAATACCAACAAAAATAGTATTTATCCAAAAATCTGTGTGACTTTCATTGACCATTTTCTCTATTTGATAGTCATAAATGCCAGTGCCATTACTGCCATTAAAGTAGAATACATCGGATTCGACACAATCTTGATTTAGTAACGTACCATTTTCATCATACTGGCAATCAAAAACCATCCATGGAGAGAAGTAATCGACACTTTCATTGAAAATACCATCACCATCTAAGTCAATACTGACTCTCATAGTTGAATTGTTGGTACTATCTCCAACCTTGAATTTAATTCCATCTCCAGCCACAAAACCAGCAGTCTCTAAGACATCTTTGGGAACAGGGCCCTCATCTTTTAGTATAGACATCATAACATTAGGTGTATGTGCTTGAACCGTCATGAACGGCGACATTAATACCATCAATACAAACATCACTCCAATTCGCAAATCACACCCTCCCGTTGTGCAATTCCAAACTATCATCACATAAAGTCAAAACGGAAAATATACTGGCCAAACCATGCGGGGCAAGGAAATAGCGCTGGCTTTCTTCCTAGTTTTATTAATGGTCTCGAGTGCCATGTATGTATTTTCAGATACAGATGAAACAGAACCAATCTCTAAATCCCCAGTTTTTGATAGCGACGACCCACTTTTTCAACACGAGGGCCACGATCATTCAAACGCCTCACAACATATGGTGGGGACTGATAATTTTGAACAATTAGACTTCAATCCATTAACTACTAACGGTAATGCTGAAGTTCAAGTATCAACAACCCCAGACGGCGAGACATATGCTTATTTGGCAGGTTGGAATGACATGCATATTGTTGATGTCACCGACCCAGAAAACACAGTAGTTACTGGCAAATATACCGATCCAAACACTCAAGTTTTAGATGTCAAATATATCGAATATAATGGTAGAGAATACATTGTACAACAGAATCAACTTATCGATCCTGGTTATGCAGATCCAAATGTTGGTGAATGGAGCGATCCTGCACAAGTCTCTGTTACACTTATTGACGTAACCGACAAAGAAAATCCCACATGGGTTGATTCTTGGTACGATATCGACCATCCAAGCGGCCCCCACAATCTATACACTCACATGATTGACGGAGAATGGTACTTATTTGTTGCAAACCCAGATTATGAGAATTGTAATGACGCAATTGATGAAGCATGTGGTGGTGTTACAATTGCCCACCTAAATCTGGACGGTTCTGCTGCTAGAAATATTCCGGGAGTACCAGGATCAGGTCTAGGCCACACCATCATTAAAGTTGGAGAATATGAGGTTGCATGGGAACATACCAGGGGTGGCTGGATATACATTCATGATATGACTGTACAATTATGGCCAGGTGATGACCAAACAGATCCGAGATATGGCCGCACATTCATTTATGGAAGCTACTGGGAAGCAGGCCTTAGAATAGGAGATGTTACAGATGTTCCACATCCTGTAAATTCTCCAGAGGAATACGCAATTCACGCAACACTTTGCAAAACCGGCCAAGGTAATCCGGTACAATGTAGGTGGCGAGCAGAAGAAGTAGGTCTATGGATGGATTTCCTTGATTTAGACGAAGACGGCCAACCAGACAGTGGCACCACAGGTAATGAGAACGGCGGAAGAGTATCATACATTCACTATGCTGAACCATTCCCCAACATGCTCGACCTATCTCATTTAGGTTATTCAGATGAACCAGTTCATATTACTACTGCTGCGGTTGAAGTACTTTCAACATCTGTTGGAACTGGAATTATTTATCTTCTAGATACTACAGATTACACATATATTGATGGACAGCTAAAATTCCAAATAAAATTAATTAGAGATTGGGAAATTCCTTGGGCTGAAGACCACTGTTATGGTGCAGATTGTGCAATTAACCCTGACCCAGATGAATGGCTATTGTTTTCACCGCATAATTTAGATAGTGCTTATTTTGTTACTGATGAAACAACCGATCAAAGCCACGGCGGCGGTTGGGATGGTAGATTGTATATCTCACACTATCATGCAGGATTATGGGTTTTAGACATAGAAACTCTAGTTTCTCCAACTAATCCAGACGATCGATTTGAGACATACGCAGAAGCAACAGTTGGATGGTTTTTACCCCATGGAGATGATGGTGTTGTGTTAGAATCCGATTTCTATGAATTTTCCTGGGTTCCATTTTTGTGGGCCGTTGAGCACCATAACGGAATTACTTATGCATCTTGTATTTCAACAGGGCTATACGTAGTCCAATTAGATATTGATATACCATACTTAGGAACTAATGTGTGAGGGATAGTTATGAAAAAAATCATTATTACATTAGCGTTGTGTATTATGTTTATCTTGCCCGGATGCATTAATTCTGACAATGATACAGAATCTGTTTTCCACGGCGACATAATTTCAGACGCTAGGCCAATTTCAGAATTCACTTTACTAACAAGTGATAATACTAGTTATGATTTCAAAGAAAATACTGAAGGTAAAGTGACAGTCATCGCTTTTTTATTCACCAACTGTTATGATATCTGTCCGGTTGTAACATATAACCTAAGGGCGATACACGAAACCCTTAACCAATCACAGTTAGACAAAATAGAATTCTTAACAATAACAGTAGATCCATGGAGGGATAATACTACCATTTTACAAGAATGGAAACAATCAACAAAGTCAAATTGGACACACCTCACTGTTTCAGATACCCAACAAACATCAACAGAAATGTCTACACTAGCGCAAGTGTGGAATGATTTTGATGTTGGTTTTAAAATTGAGGAAAATACTACCGAATCAAACACTTCGGGAAGACACCACCCCTCGTCATATGATTACAACATAGCACATTCAACCGGAACCGTACTAGTAGATCATGAAGGAAACCAAAGAATTTGGTGGGGCGACTATGATTGGATAATTGACCTTGTCAAAGAAGATATACTAAACCTAGTTGCTGAAGCTGAAAGCGATAAATAGTCAATTTCCGGATTCAAGAAACCAATTTCCTATATTGGGCTAAGCATTAAGAGGTGCTAACTTTGGGATTTAATCATGGCAACGGTTCGTTTGGACCAAAAAGCGCGGGCGTTGATAAGAGCAATCCCCGATTCTTATCATTCAGCACTTGCTAAATTTTTCGGCAATGGTCCAAAAGATATCGACCTTGCTAGAAAACAACATGAAGATTACAAGATAGCTTTAGAATCAACGGGAATTAAAGTGGTAATGCTTGATGCAGACCATAACCACCCGGATTGCCTATTTGTAGAAGATCAAGCAGTTATCATTGATGGTCACGTACTTCTTCCTGTACCTGGACACCCATCAAGAGTAAATGAGCAACCACCGATAGCTGATTTTTTGGTTAGCGAGATGGGAGGCGCCCAAATTTGCCGAATGAGTGGTGACGCTAGAATGGATGGAGGAGACATACTAAGATTAGGCGATATATTCTTTGTTGGGCGTTCTACAAGAACAAATGACATGGGCATTGAAGAATTAAGAGACTTATTGTCACACTTAGGGCATGAGTTAAGAGTAATTGATATCCCAGAGCATGCATTGCATTTGACTAGTATTGCATCAACACCAACAGATGATATAATACTCGCTCCAGAAGGCTACTTACCGAAAGATGCATTTGGAAATTTACCCGAAGGAAGCCAAGTTATCTGGATGCCCGAAGAAGAGACCTATGGTTGTAATACAATAGGCTTACCAGGTGGCAAAGTATTGGTCTCTGAAGGTTATCCAACAGTGCAGAAAACCCTAGAAGATTTAGGCCTTGAAGTAATCAATATTAACTTCAGCGAGATTAAAGCAGCAGATGGATCTTTGACATGCTGCTCACTATTTTATTAATTAAAAATACTAGTTAACCAACGGTTAATTCCATTCTCAAGGTCTCCAAATGTTGAGAATTCGATAAAATTATTTTCGAAACATCCTTGACCAATTAAATCATTAATCCTCATTTTATCCTTAGTGATGCTTAATTCTAAAGTTACTTCATGATTAGCATATAACCCAGCCTCAAACACTAATTCCAAATCATATTTCCTTAAACACGAGAACTTTTCTGAAAAAATAAACGAGCAAAAATCTTTGACGCTCAAAAAAGAACATAACATAGACAACGTATCTAACAGCGATTTTTCACTATCGACTAAAGAATCAAATACATCACCATTTTTTGATTTAATCACCAATGTAATCAAAGGCATTCCACTATCTACCAAGGTAAATCAACACCATCATACTGCACAAATCTACCAGAATCTTCCAAGGTGTGATTATCAATTAAATTCAGCATACCATCTACACTTTCAGATAACTCTACAGGGGCATGCTCGCCTCCCATTCGAGTCTTTACCCAACCGGGATGAAGTATCAAAAAAGAAATATTATGTTCAAGAGATTCTTTCTTCATTGCAACACTAAACATGTTTAGTGCAGTCTTTGACGCCCTATATGCATAAGAACGCCCAGAATGACAATCATCTATTGATCCCATTAAACTACTAATCATAGCTACTGTAGTTAGAGAATTATGACTCATTTTATCATACAACTCTCTAACCATTCTTACTGGTCCAACCGAATTTATGTCTAATACTTGCAAAACCCACTCATCATCAATCTCGCTAATATTTCTCCAACGACCGTCCGGAACACCAGCATTATTAATTAATAAATCAACACTTTCGGTTATTTCTTCACAAAATTTTCTAACAGATTCATTATTTGTGACATCAAGCCGAAGACAAACTAGATTTACACTATCAATTAATTCCAATCTATGCTTTTCTGAGCGATAACCAGCGTAGACCTTCCAACCATTTTCTAATAATCTAGCGACAAATTCCGAACCTATCCCTCTACTTGCTCCAGTCACTACTGCAGTACGCATTGTTATCCCTACCTTTATCAGAAATTTAGATGAAATTTCACTTACAGTTATTACAAATACCCTTCCATGTCAATTCAATTTCATTAATTTCAAATACTGTACTCTCGGGTGCAAAATTATTAACACCGCTGGGCAACTCAACATCACTTATTTTATTACAAACTGAACATACTAAGTGTGCATGAGGTGAAACTAGAGGATCATATCGTGTCTCATTGTCATAATCAACAGTTGTTAAGATACCATCTTCAACCATTGAAGCAAGTTGTCGATATACTGTGGCAATACCAATGCCACTAGATTTCAATTCATGGTAAATTTCTTTAGCAGTGGGATGGTCAGTTCTATTGATTATTGCACCATGTACTAAACGACGTTGCTTGGTATAGCGGCGAAGTTTATTGGTTGACATATGCATCCACTATATCGAAATCACTCAAGATCGAACCTATCTGCATTCATTACCTTAGTCCAGGCTGCAATGAAATCTGATTTGAATTTCTCCTGGTTATCATCTTGAGCATATACTTCAGCAATTGCTCTTAGTTGAGAATTACTACCAAACACCAAATCTGTTCTTGATGCCCTTCTCAAAACGTCTCCAGTAGTACGATCCATTCCATCGTATGAATTGCTGCCTGTAGGCTTCCACTTTACATTCATATCCAACAATGTGGTGAAATAATCATTCGACAAGTTACTGCTATCGTTAGAAAACAATCCCCTGTCATCTGAGCTTACACCTAGAGTTCTCAAGCCGCCAACTAGTACAGTCATTTCGGGAGCGGTTAGGCCAAGTAATTGTGCTTTATCCAACATCATTTCCTCGGGAGTTACTGCATAATTTGTCTTTAGGAAGTTTCTGAAACCATCAGCCAATGGCTCCATAACGCTAAACGATGCAGCATCTGTTTGCTCTTCAGTAGCATCTCCTCTTCCAGGGTGGAAAGGAACTTCTTTACCACTAGCCATTTCAATACCAACATTTCCAGCAAGGACAATAACATCAGCAAGACTTACCCCATTACTATCAGCAATGTCTGAAAGAGTTGACAATACTCTGCCCAATTGATCAGGTTTGTTTGCTTCCCAGTCCTTTTGTGGAGATAGTCTAATTCTAGCGCCATTTGCTCCACCTCTCATATCTGAACCTCTGAATGTTGATGCACTTGCCCAAGCAGTTTCGACCATATCAGTTACTGAAAGACCAGAATTTTTGATTGCTTCTTTAACTGCTCCAATATCATAATTTGTTGAACCAGGCGTTACCGGGTCTTGCCAAATTAAATCCTCATCAGGAACATCTGGGCCGAGGTATCTTACCTTAGGACCCATATCTCTGTGGAGTAGTTTGAACCAAGCTCTTGAGAATGCATCGCCAAACTGGTCTGGATTTTCATGGAATCGCTTTGATATTTTTCTATACTCAGGATCTCTAATCATTGCCATGTCTGCAGTTGTCATCATTGTCGGCACTTTAATCGAAGCATCTTCTGGGTCAGGGGCCATATCTTCAGCATCAGGATTTCCAGGAGTCCATTGATGGGCACCAGCAGGGCTCTTGGTCAAAACCCAATCATCTTCATACTTGAATAACATATCAAAATAACCGTTATCCCATTCGGTTGGGTTTGGTGTCCATGCACCTTCAATACCACTAGTTATGGTATCCCTTCCGACACCACTTCCATAGTCACTTGTCCAACCAAAACCTTGCTCTTCCAATCCCGCGCCTTCAGGTTCTGGGCCCTTGTGGTCTTCTGGTCCTGCACCGTGTGCCTTTCCGAAGGTGTGACCACCTGCGGTTAGAGCAACAGTTTCCTCGTCATTCATTGCCATCCTGGAGAAGGTTTCTCTAATGTCTTGAGCACTCAAAAGAGGGTCTGGGTTTGCATTTGGTCCTTGTGGATTAACATAGATTAGACCCATTTGAACTGCTGCCAAGGGGTTTTGTAAATCTTGTCTGGTATCACCATATCTGTTATCTCCAAGCCACTCATCTTCAGCACCCCAGTAGATGTCTTCTTCTGGATGCCAAATATCTGAACGACCTCCTCCGAAACCAAATACAGGTCCACCCATGGATTCTATTGCGATATTTCCAGTTAAAATTAACAAATCAGCCCAACTTATTGCGTTGCCTTACTTCTTTTTTATCGGCCAAAGCAATCTTCTGGCCTTATCCAGATTGCCATTATCGGGCCAACTATTCAATGGAGCAAATCTTTGCGCTCCAGTACCGCCGCCGCCACGACCGTCACCGGTACGGTAAGTACCGGCAGCATGCCATGTCATTCTAATGAAAAATCCACCATAGTGCCCATAATCTGCAGGCCACCAATCTTGACTATCAGTCATTAGTGCATGTAAATCCTTTTTCAAAGCCGCATAATCTAGGTTTTTGAACTCTTTACGATAATTAAAACCCTCACCCATTGGGTTAGATTTCTTATCATGTTGATGTAAGATTGTGAGATCTAGTTGTTTAGGCCACCAATCTCTATTTGCCATTCCGTAGTTTGTGTTAGTCATCGATCCATGCATTACAGGGCATTTCACATCTTTACCGGTCTTACCGTATCCTTCCATGGCAATTCTAATTGAAGGAGATTCATAAATTTAATGATATTGATTATCAATAACAAATCACCAGTCTACTGCAAAGTCATCACCAATGGATGATGCTGGGACATCAAGAACTTGTTTCACCACTTGTTCTTCCATCGCTTCAACAACCTCTTCGGTAATTTCATCATTAACTTCAATTGGAGCTTTAATTATGTCTTTAGTTGCCTTTATTGGTCTCACAGTTATTGTTCCAGTTTGATTTTCCGAAGAGTAACGTTCCTGATAAATTATTTTTTTACCCTCACTAGTTCTTTCGTTAGTATGATCATTTTGTTGGAATTTCTCTTCCCCAATTTTCATTTCAGAAAAATTACTTTGCAATATTTCTTCTAATTCTGGAATCGGTTCATCGTTTGCCATGCCCTGACATATTATTATCACACAAGAAATCTTTGATTTATTGATTAATCCCAAGACAGACCTTGATGAAGTATCAATCACAGGGTAAATCATGCGAGTAGGCATCGTTGTTAATCCAGATGCTGGGTTGGGCGGCAAGTTGGGGTTCAAGGGCAGCGATGGTCGGGCAAAAGAAGCTAGAGATGCTGGTGCTCAAGATAGAGCAGGTCCGAGAATGCAACAATGTTTAGAAAAATTCACATCTTTATTACAATCCTCGCTAAATAGAAACAGAATAATGCCTGAATTGTATGCACTAGATGGTAGAATGGGCGGCGATTGGATAACTCAAAATTACAATTCACTCGGAATTACTCCCAAATCAACCTCTGCTGAAGACACTAGCAAATTAGTAAAGCAATACATTTCATCAGGTATTGATGTAATCTTATATGCAGGAGGCGATGGAACAACCAGAGATATTGTCAAGACATTAGGTGATATTAAGATACCATTAATCGGGGTTCCAGGTGGAGTAAAGATGCATTCTGGATGTTTTGCAACAACTCCAAATGCTGCCGCTGAAGTACTATTTTCATTTGTTATTGGAGACCTAATGTCATCAATAACTGAGGTAATGGATTTAGATGAAGAGGTATATTTGACAGGCCAGTGGAAAGTTAGGATGTATGGAGAAGCATTAACTCCTGCAAGCCCGAGATTTATGCAAGGGTCTAAACAACAAGTTGAACGCTCGTCAGAAGAAGAAATAATAGAAGGATTGGCAAATCATATTGATGAATTGATTGGTAATAACCCAGATTTAATGGTGGTCTGGGGTAGCGGTGGAACCCTACGATTAATAGGACAGTTAATTGGCCATAAAATGACTTTACTTGGCATAGATATTCAATATCAAAATAAAATACATACAGATCTTAACGAACAAGACTTAATCAAAATTTTATCCTCGCATAATGGTGAAAAACTTCTGCTTTTATCCCCAATGGGCGGTCAAGGATTTTTGATTGGCAGAGGCAACTTACAACTTTCACCAGAAGTGCTTAGAATAATCGGTATAGAATCGATATTAGGCGTTGCAACCCCAGCGAAACTTATGGGATTATCACATGTTAGAATAGATACGGGGGATGACTCTCTTGACGATGAATTTAGAACAAGAAAATTTGTTAAAATGCTCCAAGGTTATAGGACAACTAGAGTAATTAGAGTGTCCGAGATTTAATTTTACTCCATTCCAGAAGCAGCCATTAACAATCCTAGGAACGGAGGACTTGGTCTACCAGGCCTCGACTTGAACTCGGGATGGTATTGTACTCCAACATAATATGGGTGCCCATCCAGTTCGAAGATTTCACATCGCTGCCCAGTCTCGTCTTTACCAACGAAACATAACCCAGCCTGCTCTATATCATCAATAATATCTGGATTTACTTCATATCTATGGCGATGTCTTTCGTCTACTGAATCTCCATCACCATAAAGGCGCTTAATTTTACAATCATCAACTTGCCATAAAGTAGGTCTGCTACCGAGCCTCATAGTTCCGCCTAGGTGAGTTTTTGATATCTCGGGCATGAATATCACTGCCGGATATTCTGCATTTTCGTCAAACTCTGTTGAATTTGCACCCGGCATCCCCAAAACGTTTCGACAGAACTCAATTGTTGCAACTTGTAGACCTAGACAAATTCCAAGGTATGGTACTTTGTTTTCTCTAGCGAAATTTGCTGCGAGGATTTTCCCTTCTACGCCTCTATCCCCAAAACCACCAGGGACTAACACACCATCAGATGATTTCAATTCCCCCCAAGCAGATACAAATTCGTCTTCGCTGTTTTCCTTCCAATTTTCTTCCAAATGACTTGCTTCAATCCATTTAATCGATAATCTGCGTCTTACCTTCATTGCAGCATGCTGCAAACTCTTGATGACTGAAAGATATGCATCACTAAGCCCGGTATATTTGCCAACCATAGCAATCGAAACATCCTCAGTTAAAGTGTCTAAATCAAGTGCCATTGCCCGCCATTCTTCTAATAATCCAGTCTTGTTGCAATCAACTTCTAAGATATTACACAATCCTTGTTTTTCTAACATTAATGGAACATGATAGATGTTGGGTACATCATGCGTAGACATTACGGCATTGGGCGAGACATGGCAAAATGCAGCCAGTTTCTCCTTAGTCTCATCAGTCATCGGTTTAGTTGATCGACACACAAGTATATCTGGAGTAATCCCCAAACCCCTCAATTCCTTTACCGAATGCTGAGTTGGTTTGGTTTTCTGTTCTCCAACAGGCCCCATGACAGGTACCAATGAAACATGTACAAATGTTACATTATCCCTTCCAACTCTAAATTGAAATTGCCGCAGAGCTTCGATATATGGTGAGGATTCAATATCTCCAACAGTTCCACCTAATTCGATAATACAAGCATCTGGGGGACCTTCTTTTCCATCAGCTGGGATATGAGCAACTCGTTCAATCCACTCTTGAATTTCATCGGTCACATGAGGAATAACTTGAACGGTTTTTCCAAGATAATCTCCTCTTCTCTCAGCTTCAATTACTTTTGAATAAATTTTTCCAGTTGTTAGATTGTTATCTCTGCCCAAGTTTAAGTCGAGAAACCTCTCATAATTACCAAGGTCTAGATCTACTTCTCCACCATCATCTAGGACGAAAACTTCTCCGTGTTCGAATGGAGACATTGTTCCAGCATCACTATTCAAGTAAGGATCTATTTTGATTGATGTAGTCCTAAGGCCAGCACTTTTCAACAATACTCCAATACTGCTTGCAGTAACGCCTTTTCCAAGCCCAGATAAGACACCTCCGCTGACAATTACGTACTTCATGACACATCAACGGGTTTTTTACCACCGATGACTCCTTAATCAACATATCCGAGGAATCACAGTTTTGACATTACATCGCAATACTTTCAAACCGAATTATCAATAGGTGCCTATCTTGTCAGTTGGTTGAGCAACATGGAGCCTATACCTGAAACTATGATGGCTTGGAAAAAAACCAAGCCTGTTGAAGGTGGTTTTGAACTTCTTGAAACAAAGGTTCCTGAGCCAAAGGACGGAGAAGTCCTTGTTAGAACACATTCAACATCCATTTGTGGCACGGATATTCATATTTGGAAATGGGATGACTGGGCTTCAGAAAATGTACCAATGGGGACAATAACCGGCCATGAAACCTGCGGCACAGTGGTTGCTATCGGAGATGGAGTCACTACGCACAAAATTGGTGATGAGATAGCAGTAGAATGCCATTTAGCATGCTGGGATTGCGATAGATGCGATGAGGGGAATGCCCATATTTGTGAGAATGGTAAGATATTCGGAGTTCACACCGACGGGGCATTCTCACCATACTTCACAATATCCTCCATAAACGCTAGGCATTTACCAGACAACCTCCCCATTGAGTTAGCATCAATTCAAGATCCACTAGGTAATGCAATTCATACTCTTACCGGCGGACCGGTAGATGATTCAATTATAGCCATACATGGGTTAGGTCCGATTGGTTTGTTTGCCGTAAATGCTGCAAAAGCGATGGGCGCAAAATTCGTAATTGCTATTGATTGGGATAACCAACTAAGGATGGATTTAGCGAAAAAGTTAGGCGCTGATTTAGTTTTAGGCAAGGATGACAATGTAATAGATTCAATATTAGCACATACCGGCGGAAAAGGAGTAGACAATAGTTGTGAATTTTCAGGTTCACCAACGGCATTGTCGAATGCTATACATTCCACTAGGATGGGAGGATATGTCAACATATTGTCTGTTTATGGAAATAGTTTGACAGAGGTCCCAATGAATGATATTGTGTTTCGCTACCTCCATGTCAAAGGGATTAATGGACGCAAGATGTGGACTACATGGGACAAGATGCATGAATTACTCAGCACCAATAAAATTGACATTAACACCTTAGTAACTCATCGAATAAACTACCAAGAATACCCCGAAGGAATTGAATTAGCCTTAACAGGTGACTGTGGTAAAATTGTCATGGATTTCTAAGAACCAATCCATTCATAGCGTCTAGCACCTTCTTGTACGCCAGACTCAGCAATTTCTACTAAGGCAAACTCACCTTCAGGTTCAACGACGCTACCACTCTGCAATCCCTTGTGTAGATTCTCATAGGTTATGTGGTCAATAGCCACTCTTCCAGCCAATCTTTCGAATAGATGCCATCTAGAAACAACTTCTCGCCATCTAGGAGAAACCTTACCCTCGAATACCTTGGCTTTAGCCCCTGAACCGTATCCACACAATCCAAATAGCACATTATCAAGATTGACATTTTCTTCTAAATCAGATTCGAATGTTGACATTAATGCAAGGAAAATAGATCCAGTATATTGATTGCCTATTAGACTACTTGCACGCTGACCTTTCTCAATTCGGCTAGCATGGAAATCGAGATATTGGGGTGTTTTTGAAATAGCTCTTCGATAACCATCCATGGCCTTTTCCCAAATTTCGATAATTACTGGATCATCTGAGTTGTGGGGTTCCGGGGCAGGGCCTAAATTTTCGGCAACTTCCGCCCACATCTCAGTGTCTTCACGGTCATGTCTGAACACGTCAGGAAACATTCGTTTTGCTTGGTAAGCATAGGGTAAATGCATGATAATTCGACTCCATTGCTCAGTGAATCTTTCATCATCTTCGTAATTATATCTTCCAGAACGTTCTGCTTTTTGTCTGAAATTATGGAAGGCTTGTCTAACAGCTTGTTGATAACAGCGATTAGAGAATTGGCCGTCAAAAACCGGCTCATCTCTATGTACGCTGACTTTTTCTTCACCATGAGCAAATATACCCAGTTTTCTTACAGTAGATGCCGGCAAGTGGCGAATCATCCTTTCAACAAGACCCTTTTTGATTGACTGTCCTGCTTCTTGTGCAAGCGTCATAACATTGGTAATAATCGATTTAACAGAGACTTCTCTACGCGGTTTGAAAAAGTCATGGACAGGGGTAGTTGAAACGCCGATAATGTCGGGAATTTCTAATAGTCGAGGATTCCTACGAATCAATATTGCTCCACCCCCGGCTCCTTGGGTGTACTCTCCAGCAGACTCAAGAGCATATTTCGCATTATCTGAGAAAATCACAATCCCGATTCTTTCGTCTTCATCTGTTGACCTTGCAGCCCAGTCAAGCGTGTTGTGCATTGCATCAACGGCACCGATACAAGCAAATGTCATATCAACAACATCACAGTTTCTAAAACAATCAGCGCCATAGCGTTCAGAATATCTCTGAGTTAGCATGTCGACTATGTATGTAGCAGTTGGCTTTGCTCCATCAAGTGCTGATTCCGTACCGAGATACATTCGACCAATGTTTCGAGGATTCAAACCATTCCTATCAATCAGCATCATTACAGCGTTCGCACCCATAGTTGCAGTATCTTCATGAACATCAGGAATTGACATCGCTTTTAATCCGAGGCCTTTGTTCAATTTACCGTAATCTTCACCACGAAGGTCGGCAAAATCCTTCATATCCATATACAGCCTTGGGAAGTGTATAGCAACATCATCAATGCCTACACACACGGAATTATTAGAGCCCATCGATTTTTCGTGTTTTTTTCCAGTATTTGAATATCTGTTCGATATTGATAGGTAACAAACCCGTTTAATCACATATCATCTTCAGGCAAATCAGGCATTGTCATTTCTTGCTTAGCCCATAAAACATCATCTATTCTCAAAATTGAAATCGCAACTTCTGTAGCACCAATCAACGCTTGTTTGATTATTCCTTGTGGTTCTAAAACCCCCAAATCAGCCATATTTTGTGGTTTTCCTAATTCTAGGTTTATCCCTATTTGATCAGAATTAGTATTGGTTTGTTCAGCAACAACGTCTAATAGCGTTGATATTGGATCAATACCAGCATTTTCTGCCAACACTCTAACAATAACTTCTATTCCATCAGCATATGCTTCAACCGCTAATTGTTCTCTCCCAGGGATAGTCTCAGCATATCTTCGAAGTCTCCTCGCTAATGCAACATAAGATGCTCCTCCTCCACAAACAACCAAACCATCTTCGATCAATTGAACACTTACTCCAAGAGCATCATCAAAACATCTCTCAACTTCACCAACGATATCTACAGTACTTCCCTTTGCTATGATTGTCGCAGCTTTACCATCTCCTTCGACAATCCAGAATTCTTTCCCATCAATTGTAACGTTCTTACTAACAACATATTCTCCAATATCATTTTTCGAACTCGATTGTATTGAATGAACTAACCTTGCGTTACAAACTCTAGCTAGCATATTTAGGTCACTCCTTGAAACTCGACGAAATGCCTGAATTCCTAATTTGGTTAGATAATTTTTGACATCGTCATCAATACTTTCCCTGCACGCTAAGACGGTAATTCCATGTTTGACCATTTTGTCTACTTGCTGAAACAATAGTTTTCTCTCCTCTTGTCTAAATGACTCCAATACTCCTACAGATGTGACATTTAATTTCAAATCTGTACTAACATTTTTATTTTCTAGACCCCCGTCAACCAACAAAATTTTACCATTAACCACTTCTTTCTCCATATCGCTAGATATGCGTTTTTTTGGCAACATAAGTCCTCTAAACACTCTAGAGTCTTCGACTATACCACCTGTCTGAGATATCAGTTTAATTTTTGATATATCAACGGAATTTCCTTCTTCTGCAACCATCTTAACGGCATCTAGAGATACATTTGCAATGGCTTCTTGCATTGAATTGTAACCTTTTCCTGCAAGAGATGTTTTGACAACATTCTTTCTAATGTCATCATTAGATTTCATTAACAGTTCGTTCATACATTCTAACACATGCTGTTCGGATTTTCTGTAACCTCTTGCGATAGTCGAGGGATGTATACCTTGAAGGATTAGTTGCCAAGCGTTTTGCAGCATCTCCCCCGCCAATATTACTGTACTTGTTGTTCCATCTTTTGCAATTCTATCTTGTGTTGATGATGCATTAATCATCATCTTCGCAACAGGGTGCTCAACCTTAGCAGTTTCAAGAACAGTTACTCCATCATTAGTAACTAAAGTACGCCCATCATCATCAATCAATAATTTATCCAATCCTTTTGGGCCAAGCGTAGACCTAATCGCTTCAGATAAAGCCATGGCCGCTTGAATATTTTTTTGTAGGGCTTCTCTTCCACTAGAGCGAGTAGTATCTTTGAGGATTGGGGCTTCGCTCATAGCAGGCCCACCACCATCTAAGAAATAAGCGCGCCTCAATCTTCGTCGACAACTTCGAAATCAGCATCAACAACATCATCAGTGCCAAGATCGATATTTCCATCGTCGCCTGAACCTTCTTGCTCAGCCATTTCTGCAGAAGCAGCTTCATACAATTTAGCAGATACGCCATGCATTGCTTCTTCGATTTCCTTGACCTTTGCTTGAATTGCAGCATCATCGATAGTGTCTATGTCAAGCGGTTTACCATCATCATCCTGGACTAGCTTCTCCAATTCATCCAATCTTTCCTTCACCGGATTTACATCATCATCCTCCAATTTATCCGATGATTCATCCAAAGTTCTTCGAGTTTGGTACAAGACCTGATCTGCCATATTTCTCAATTCTACTTTCGCTTTTCTTTGTTTATCTTCTTCAGCAAAATTTTCAGCTTCTGATATTTTTGCCTGAATTTCATCTTCGGAAAGAGAGGTCTGAGACTCAATCTTAACAGATTGTTCTTTTCCTGTACCCATATCTTTTGCACTAACATTAACTATTCCATTTGCATCAATATCGAAGGTAACTTCGATTTGTGGAACTCCTCTAGGTGCAGCAGGTATACCCATCAGTGTGAACTCGCCAAGCGTTACATTATCCTTAGCGAATTCTCTTTCACCTTGTAATACATGGATAGTGACGGCCGGTTGGTTGTCCGATGCAGTTGAATAAATCTCTGAGCGTCTAGCAGGTATTGTAGTGTTTCTTTCAATCATAGTTGTCATTACACCGCCAAGTGTTTCGATACCGAGGGTAAGGGGGGTAACATCAAGCAATAATACATCAGACACACCTTCATCACCAGCGATGATTCCAGCCTGGAGTGCAGCACCCATTGCCACTGCTTCGTCTGGATTGATGCCTTTGTATGGCGCTTTACCAGCCTCTTTTTCTACAGCCTCTTGTACTGCAGGAACTCTAGTTGAACCACCGACTAAGATAACTTTGTCAACGTCTCCTTTCTTTACTCCAGCATCCTTCATTGCCTGCCTAGTAGGGGTCATTGTTTTCTCGATTAGTTTAGCGATCAGACTTTCGAACTTAGCCCTGGTAAGGGTAAGGTCCAAGTGCTCAGGTTGCCCATCAACCATAGTAATGAAGGGTAGATTAATTTGGGTTTGCTGAGTTCCAGACAATTCAATTTTAGCTTTCTCAGCAGCTTCCTTAAGTCTTGACATAGCAGTCAAATCTTTTGACAAATCAATACCAGTGTCTTTCTTGAATTCTTTTACTAACCAGTCAATAACTTGCTCATCGAAATCGTCACCACCAAGTTTGTTGTTTCCAGCAGTTGCCTTTACCTCGATTTGTGGTTGCCCATCAACTTGATAGATTTCTAGAATCGAAACGTCAAAAGTACCTCCACCCAAATCGTAGACAAGAATTGTTTGATCGTCTTCTTTGTCAACTCCGTAAGCAAGTGCAGCGGCAGTTGGCTCATTGATAATACGCAGGACATCTAGGCCGGCAATTCGACCAGCATCTTTAGTTGCTGTCCTTTGAGCATCTGTAAAGTATGCCGGGCATGTAATTACCGCTTGTTTTACTTCTGAGCCAAGATACGCCTCAGCATCAGCCTTCAACTTTTGCAGTATGAATGCAGATATTTCTTGAGGGGTGTAGTCTTTATCATCAATTTTAGTATTCCAGTCGGTACCCATGTGTCGCTTTACTGAGAGTAGAGTTCGCTGTGAATTTGTTACCGCTTGCCTTTTGGCAGTGACTCCAATTAAACGCTCACCGCCATCTTTAGCGAAGGCAACGACAGAGGGAGTTGTTCTGGCTCCTTCAGCGTTGGCAATTACTACAGCCTCTCCATTTTCTATCGTTGCTACACAACTGTTTGTTGTTCCTAAATCTATTCCTATTACTTTACCCATTTTTTCACTTCCTATTTTCAAAATATTGGAATTCCACCATCATCTTCGTCGTCATCATCCTCGCCAAAATCAAGACTAACATCTACAGACGGAGCATCATCATCGCCATCATCTAATGCTGAGCCCTGCGGTGATAGCTTCAAGGTGATATCAAGAATGCCGTTATTCAATGACCAGCCAACCACATCTTCACATGGATGTGGCAATTTTATCCTAGCCATTGGCTTGATTTGAGTTTCTTTCATTATTTCTAGTAGCGAGCCACCCTTTGACAAGTTCATCTCCATCTCCATTTCCTTAATTTCGCCACGAAGAGCAAAATCAACGGTAATAGCCATATTCCAACCATCCAGGTAGAAATCATCACTAGGCAATTTTAGAATTTCATCATTACCTTCTTCCAGTTCTGGAGTTTCTATTTCGACCGGAGCGGCATCAACCTTAACATCCATGCCCAGGTTTCCTAATATATCATCTAACGATTGGCCAGATTGAAACATTTTACTGAGGTTTGATAGATCGAAATTGAAATTTACATCTCCACTACTGAGTTTCTCAGCATCTAGTCCCATATTTTCAAACTGGGACTTGAATTGCTTCATCAACCCTTTTACTTGGTCTTTGTTAAGCGACATCCCCATGTTTTTGAACATCTCAACCAAGCGGTCAATCATCTGTTCTTCCCAGTCGTCAGCATTAACCATACTATCACTACTTAACCATCGGTTACATAGTGCCGAGCGTGTACACATATATCAATCTCACGAATAATTTCCAAACAAAATTACTCAGATTTACGGATTCTAACCACGCCAATAATTATCACAGCAATGACACTTAGTGTCAAAATATTGGCAAAAATCATTGCGGTTGATTTTATCGCGATACCGTAAATTAACCATAGTGACAATGAGAATGCGACTATGGAAAAAGTAGGGATTGAGATACCATCATGACGTTTATGTTTCCATACTTCGACAATTTGCGGCCCCCACGCGACAACTCCAATAATCCCGGCCGCGATACCGATACCTTCGATTAATGGTGAAGCCATCTAATCACCGATTCCATTCTTCAGCCGGTTTGGATAATACAATTTTGTCTATACATGCCCAAGGGATGTCTCTAGGTTCAGACTCTCCAACCACATGCATGTGTAAATTAGTCTCGAACCCAACTCTAACTTCTGCGTTTTTCGTTCCTATTTTTATTGATGCAGATGATGGCTGCTTATCAAAAACCGATAGGAAACCTCGTTTGTGAGTAGTATTCCCCGTAACGGCGGCATTTCGCTGGCGGAATATTTCTTCCAACTGATCCCCAAGACCTAACGATATAACATCGCCCTTGTTCATTAATCCACCATTCATGTGGACTTCATCCCAAGTATTGAAACCGTTCATAGTATCTACAAGCCCATTATTCAATTCACCAGGGCTAACAGCCTTCAATATGTCAAGAAAACCCTTCTCATTAACCATTTCAGCAACCAAATTTTTGGGAATTTTTGGCCACTCCAGTTTTTGGTGAGTCATTGCAACAATCACTCTTAATTCAGGCATCTCGTCGTCAGATAAATTTAATCTGTTCTTATGCAATTCCATCAGCAATCTAGCCTTCCTTGCGATTCTATCAGCAACACCATCGTGACTATGTTCTGAACCATTCTTTCTTTTTTGGATGAAATGATGTTCTTTGTTGATGCGAAATGAACCCGCCCAGTGCTTTTGTTCGACAACCAACATTGAGTTGCCACCGATTATCACCATGTCAATTTCCCTCCTACCGCCATCAGGATCGGGAATTCTAACCGATTCGTAAATTTTCCAACCGTTATTTTTACCAGCAGCTCTAGATAACTTAGCTAATCTCATTTCAGCCAGCTCACCAGCCCTGTGAATATCATCATGAGGGAACCTTTTCCGTCGTTGAAAAAGCCAAGATAATCGCTTGAAAAAACTCATCGAGACACCTTACAATAACTCTGCAACACTGTTCACAATAAACGATGGCATTTGTTCCGCACCCTCATCAAGTTTGGCAACATCATCCATTGTGGCTTCACCCGATAAGACTAGCACGCCGACACAACCTGCTCGGTTTGCCATCGCAATATCTGTGTATAATCTGTCACCAACCATAGCACATCTTTCTGGTGCAAGCCCTAACTCCTCAATTTTATGCAAAATCATCCCAGCATTTGGCTTCCCAGTTATGTGTTCCGGATCTTGTCCTGTGGTTACTTTCAACATTGCCAAATATGCTCCAACATCCGGCAAGCCTCCTTCAGGAGAAGGACAGACCATATCAGGATGGCTGGCCACTAAAGGTATGCCCGCATGCATGTGTATGCTTGCAGTGGCGATTTTCTCGTAATTGATTTCCGTATCATAACCCAATACAACATATTCAGGATTTTTTGCATCAGTAGTAATACCCTGTTCTTCAAGCATCTCTTTCATGCCCTCGGTCCCAATTAACCAGGTTTGTGAAACATTATTCTTTGCTAACCATGATAACAAATCATGAGTTGATAACAAAACATCTTCTTGTTCAGCAGGAATACCAAATGCGTGCAACTTTTTTAGGTATTGATTCACCGACCTACTGGAATTATTTGAGAGAAAAAATCGCTTAATCCCTTTGTTTTCGCAACGCTTCAGAAAATCAATTGCACCGGGTATTAATTCACCGCCAAGATATATTGTACCATCTAAGTCTAAGAATACAGCATCAATTTCTTCAAGCCGCATGGATTGAGCAAGTGAGTTCTCCATGATATCACCTAAAACATCAACGTCTTGAACATAAACCACGGGGAATGTAGATTTTCTTGAGCCTCTTTTGAAGCAATCATTTCTGTCATCATTTCTTGGATTTGAGGTTTCTTGCTCGCTTTACCAACGAACCAATTCAACAACCATTTCTTACGACTTAGTTTCTGCATACGGTAAGAATTGGTTAATTCAGGACCAAGAATTTTCCACATTTCAGCTTGATATTCTTCTGGAGTTTTTCCAGCAAGGATGTGGTTTGCAGCCAACTCTCCTGTTACTAATGCATTACCAACACCTTCGCCCGAGAAAGGATCCACCAAAGATGCAGAATCTCCTACTAGTCTAATTCCGTGCATACTCGCCCTACGAGGCTGGTTTTTCTCTTTCTTACGCGGGGAGCCAAACGGTAACTGCCATCCCTTGCCACTACCACCAATCATTTCAGCATCGGCGAATCTTTCTTTGAACAGCGGATGGTTTTCTATCACATCTTTTTGCAAGGCCTTCAACTTCTTCTTTTCTTTCTTAAGTAGCCCAATAACCATGCCGATGCCGACGTTGGCAACTTCATCGTTAACCGGGAAAATCCAAAAATAACCAGGCACTACAGAATCGACAAAATGAATTTCTATGTCCCCGATGCCTCCTTCACAACCCTTTACATTGCGCCAATATTCTCGATATCCGCCACAATAATGCATATTATCGACCATTTCTTCACTGAATGAATCTTTAACGACGGCCTTTGCAACAGGGCATTGATATCCAGCGGCTCCAACTATTTCCTTAGAGAAATAGGTTCTTTCTTCGCCGTTTCTTCCGCCGATTTTTACCACCACTCCCTTGGCATGACGCTGATTTCCCATACCCTGTCCCGGGTCTTCTCCGCCATTTCCATCATCAAATAAAACCTGAGTTACGGCGCAATCTTGAATCACCATTCCACCATTCTCGCGTACTAAATGTTGACATCTATCGAATAACAAATGATCGAATTGCATTCTAGGCAAAGAGTATCCAGCTTCTAGTCTTTGCACATCCTCTTCTGGTAGAGCAACCCTAACCGTTTTGCCTTTTGGTGAAGAGAATTTTATCCCAGTCACTCTAAAATGCGGAGTACTTTCCAAGATTTCTTTCACTCCTAGTGCTTTGACATGGCTTAATGATTTACCACCAACAGCATCGCCACATATTTTATCTCTA
>VMHT01013558.1_pt1 | contig 23092 bp, 14 predicted proteins | sample 4693611 | NCBI WGS metagenome assembly VMHT01 (sample SAMN12280063, study PRJNA550983) | marine metagenome | isolation source: seawater sampled from same location over 5 years 0.02-0.2 micron viral filtrate | place: USA: collected off the coast of southern California halfway between the port... ...
TATTCGACTACGCAAAACATAATGGGCACCAAAACTATATTGATGTCGGCTTGCTTTTGAGAGAGCGAGTCTTTAGTGAGCGAGTGTTTGGTCTATTTAATGCCAATAATAAGTTGAAAAAAGCTGAATTGCCCCCTCCGCCTACTGACGATACAGGCCTTAATTACACTACATATATTAAGTTTTGTCCTGGAGCTGGCTCGCATAAAATGAATACAGATCCAACTTATGTCACCGATATAAGTGATCCAAATATTACAGACTGCCAAATTAATGATGGTGGCGAATCTTATAATCCAAATCTAGTTTATAGAGTAGAAGTTTACATTGTCAGAAAATCTTCATTTGGAGTTAGTTCAGATGTGAATTATCGATCCTGCATAACTAACATTGATGCTTTTGCATCTATATCTAAAGATGGTAAAGTGGATGGTGTTTTTATAACTAATGTGCCAGATAATTGTGTTTATGATTCTGCCTCTGGAGGTTATACTCCAATTTTAATTAAAAAAGATAATAACTCTAATTTAGCAAACCCTTTTGGGGATAATAATTTTTCAAATTATGCAGATATCGGAGTGTATCTCAACATTGATCCTAGTGAGCGAAGTCAGACTATGTCTGTCACTTTTAATTCAGGAAGGGTTAGCAGAGACATTTTAAAGTTGGATAATGAATCAGATTTTAGATTTGATGGGGGCAATGAAGGTCAAGATAACACTTGGACTAATTTTATTCAAAATAAAGCCACTGGATTTTCTTTCCCTGCATGCGGGGTAGCACCTCAATTAGTTAAAAATGTATTCGGAAAATATGTAGCATATAGAGATATACTGGTCAAGGGGTTCAGTTCGCCCAACATTTCAAAAACATTGGGATGGATGAGTGGTAATGAATATGCCAAGATACGCCTCGAGCTTGAAGTTATAAATCTTAATCAAGATGATAATAACAAATTGAACAGCAATCCTTTTGCATCCTCTCGCTGGGATGAGCATTTTGTGCCTTCTACTAATTTGTTTTGTACGGGTAGAATTAAATCTTTTGACCTCGAGAATCCTGGTGGAGGCTATGTAGATTCATTAGGTAACTCAGCTAATGCTCAGCAAGCTTCTCTTAATATTTATAACGATTCGTTTGGCGTTTCCAGCGTTACTGTTTCAACAATTAATCAGGGTAACTTAGGATATAGACCCAATAGTGCAATTACTTTGTATCTCGGTTTTAGTTATGAAAATAATGAAGACTTAATTCCAAATAGCCTTAATCCTATACTGCAACACAGTAAATATAATTTCAATAGTCTTTATACTGCGAAAATAGAGCTTAAAACAGACAGTTATGGTTCGATTTCTTCAAGGCTTGATGATATAAAAATTATCGATTCTGGTTATACCCATAATTTTATATCCGTTCCCGCTAACTATGGGGAAGCAAATTTTGAAGATGTAACTCTTAATCTAAAATCAACAATTCCTTCTGGCTTATCTATTGACCCAACTTTGCCTGAAGGCTTCTTGTCATTCAATGAAGATTTTGTAGCCTCAAACACTTGGACTGAACTTGAAAATACAAATTACGCATGGTATTCATTGCCAGAGTCAAGCTCTGATTGGAATGCAATTTACGGCAACCTTGATCCTGAGATTAGCTTTCCTAAAGAAGCACTAAAACTTTTAGTACGAAAGCAAGATGTAATCAATGGATCTATAGTTAAAATTTTCGAAACTCAAGCGGGAAAAGGTTTCTCTAAATTTCCTAGCAGTGATAATATCTTACCTAGTTCAGACAAATCAATTATTGTTTTTAATGTCCAAACCGATCATGAAGGCAGATTAAGTGATATATCAATCAATCAATCAATTGATGCATTAGGTTATGCTATTGAGGATAATAATGTAGAAATCAATATTTCCGCCCCTCCAATTACCGTTGCGCAGAAACCTGCTGCCCCTTCAGTAGAAATCGATAAGCATGGGTGGGCTAGATCTATATATCTAAACTCTACTCCTATAAGGGACAAAGATGGGCGTTTTAATTTTTCTAATTTTGAATATGACTTTATTGGAGGTTATCATCAAAATGCTGGCATTAATACTACACCAATACAAGGCTTCCTTCCCATACAAAGCTCGCCAGATAATCCAAACATTAATAAAAATAATATATCTCAGGGAATGAGATCTTTGCTAGAGAAAGAGTTCAGATTACCTGCTCAAACACATTTTGTGAATTATAAACTATATGGCCCTCGTAACAATGGAGAGAAAGATTATTTTTATACACATACGATTAAAAATCCTGAAATTTCTGTCATTGCATTGAATATTAAAGTAAACCAGCTTCATCACATATATGAGGGAGATGAATCTATTGTTTATTTAAATTTAAATCCCTTGATTGGAGCTCTTTTAGGTTTTTTGTTTATGAAAAAACTCGCAGAGACAGGTGTGAGGAGCATTTCTGCTGCAGATCCTGTAGTAATTCCATTACAAGGTCGAGTTTATGTTCCTCCTTGCTCACCAGGATATGGGGAAATATTGCCTGGCTCTACAGCAACGGGATTCAACAGAAACGCTCCTTCTCTAGCAGATGCTGCCGATGCCGCAAAGTCTGAATTTTTGCAGTCGGCAATAGTTGGTGCAGCATCTCTTGCTGGAGCTATCTTTGGGCATATGATAGGTGATAAGCTTAAATGTACTGATGGTGGCGGAAACTTTTTATGCATTAAGATGGGGGAAATAATTAAGAATAGCGGAGAAATATGGCCAGCTAAATTAATATTCGATGTGGAGTACGGAATTGAAGGCTTTGCAATGCTAAAAAGAAGCATAAAGATTCAAGGCTGTGCAACAAGCCCCTATATTAAAGATATAATTTTACCTATTTCGTTTGATCAGCTTAAAAGCGACTACGAAGCTCAATACCCCAGGAGCTCTAATCCAGAATTATGGAGTGCTTTTGATCGTGAAAACGTCTTTAACTCCGTTGAAGATAAACGTAAAAGAAATCGCCTTATACAATTTTACAGAACAACAAGAGAAATGGATCCTGTAAATAATGGTATTGCAGATGCTCGAAATAAACTTGATGTAGAACTAGCTTCAGTAACAGAGCATGTTGCTGGATTTTTCTCTTACCCAAATACTGCTATGTTTGCCTCCAGGATTAATGGAAAAGATATGCCTCAAGCTCCGCGTCGTGAATTTTTAATAAAAGGTAAAATGGTTAAAATACCAAATGGGTATTCGCCATCAAATGGAAGTTATGGTCCAGATAGCTCTAGAGCTAATTCGTTTTTTAATGAAGAAATAGCTTGGACAAGTAATCCTGCATGGATTATTTATGATTTACTGACTAATCCAATTTACGGATTAGGCAAGTATGGAATCACTGATGAGCAAATTGATAAATGGTCATTTTTTGAGTTTGCTCGTCGAGCAGATGAAGCGGTGGATGTATTTATTGACGGCATTGAAACCAAGGAAAGAAGATATATGTGCAATCTATATGTCGATACAGAAAGAGAAGCTTTTAGTTATATTAAAGATTTAATGAATATATATAGCTCAAAAATTAATTTTAGTGGAGGAAAAATATATATTAGTACTGATAAACCATCTGATCCAGTTATGCTTTTTACTAATTCAAATGTGAGTTCAGATGGCTTCATTTACTCCACTATACCACAAACCAATAGAGTTACTGCTGCTACAGTAGACTACTTAGATGAGAGAGATAACTATATGCAAAAAACAGAGTATGTAGAAGATGAGGCTGGCATCCGAGAGCATGGGTACCGACATGCAAAAATTGCAGGTATTGGAATTACTCGAAAAGGTGAAGCTAATCGATTGGCTACGAGTAAAATAATGAGTAATAAAATCGAGACGGAAGTCATCTCTTTTACAGTTGGTCTACATGGAGGCTACCTGAGAATTGGAGATGTAATTGAGGTCATGGATAACAATAAAGTATCTCAGCATTCAGGAGGTAGAATCGCATCAAGGATTAATGATTTTACTATTGAAATAGATATTCCTACTGACGCTATTACTGGAGCCACAAAAATTTATATTCAAAATTATGCTGAATCAACAGAATCTACTGACTCCAACGATGGCAATCGACCAAGTCAATTCTCAGAATACGATATTAGTTCAATGAACGCCTTCGAAGTAACAGTAGCTGAATCTCTACATGAATCGGTGAAGAATTCCTACGTATGGATGGTTAAGGATTATGATGATGCAAATAATGACCCGATCAAAAGCTCTCAGTATAGAATCAAGGAAATTATCGAAACCGAAAACTCTCAATACAAAGTTACAGCATTATTGTATGATGCGAAAAAATATAATTACATCGACGGCGTCACCTATGCATCGGAAGATGACGAGTATGAGGGTCATGATGTGGACACTTCCCATATAGAAGGTGGAGAATCATGAGTTTACCTAATACAGGACAAGTCGCTTTAAGTTGGCCTGAAGCTTTAGATGTTGATGGCTATAGTTTAAATTTATATAAAAATAACGGTTTTTTTCATCATGCTGTAACAACTGGTTTGTCTTATACAGTATCAGGCTTAAAAGAAGGAGATACTGTATTCGCTCAAGTTTATGTGGTCGATGATGATGTTACTTCCAACATACTCTATCACCAAACTAATTCTGAACATGTTGATATTTATAATTTTAATTTAGGCGGCAATACAATCACCTTTGACTCTTTAGTGTTTAATGGTGAAAACTACCCAATTTACACAAACTTATCCTCTCTTGATTCTCACATTTTTTATGTTAATCAAGATAATCAAATTAAAGTAAATGTAAAATCTCCCAGAGATAATAGTATTATTGACATTCTTAATCCTGAACCTTTTTTTTCTGGTATTAGTTTTGAATTTTATTCTGATAGCGGTATAGTATCATCTGGCAACTTAACTAATTTTGAAACTAGTTTTCTTAATAGTAATGGAGATCAACTTATTACAGGTAAATTTATTGCCAACGATATCTACAGCGGCTCCACTACAGGTTATATAAAATTATATAGCCCCCCAACTAACGCAACAAGCATAGAGGTCTACCATTCCGTTAACCCTCAAGATAGTAGCGAGATTAATGCGGAGGTCTCTTATAACTATAGGCCTGATTCAATAGATTATTTTTTATACAGCGGATTGAATGACTCTCAATATTTTTATAGTGGACATTCAGATTCGATAGATAACTTTCGATTCAACTTAAACTCAGGCGAATCAGCTTACCTTGGAGTTAGATCTATTCGTTGGGGAATAAATCAAACTGAATATAGGTTACCTTCAATCGTTTCTTCGAATGTTATATCAAGAGAAGAAGTTGCTCTTGCTAATGAAATCGGAACGATACAGCTCAATAAAACAGAGTTGGGAACTTTTTCTATTCAAGCTCCATATGTAAAATATAATGGTTCTGATTCTTATCTAACTCTATCTATTGATTCTAATTCTGGCTCTTCGTATGACTCAAATTCTTACTTTACGGGCATTTTCTCAGGTAGCGTGGATTATGAATTCGATTATTTAAATTTAAGAACTGGAACACATGAAGATTTTTATGTTAATGTCAAGCTGTACCAAAGTGGCACTAACAATTTAGAAGATAGTCAAACAGACTTTATCAATGTGCCAAGTAATTTCATAGATGATGTTGTTTTTTTATACAATTACTCCGAGGGATTTTCGAACTTTAACATTAATTCGATTCCAATGTATGATCACACTGGCATTAATATACTTTATTCTGGCAATGGCTATACGGGTTATGACCTATATTCGGGTGAAGCTGTCATTTATTCTGGTCAATATCCAGAGTTTAATATTAAAATGGTATCCGCTAGTGATAATTCAACTTTATTGCAAAAATCTTTTTCGGGCTCAGGGGTAACTCCTCAAGTATTTCTTCAAGAAGTGCCTTTTGGGACAATTGATTCAACGGTCAATTTTACCGTTAGTAATTTTACTTTAAAAAATAACATTAACAATATTAAAATTTACAGAAAGCCCACTATCATTAAAACTAGCGGAACTTTAAACTCTTATCTTTCGGGTGTAATGTCTTTTGATGATTATACTGGCTACGATTATGTCAATGAAGAGCTAGGTCTTTTCACCGATTACTCACCAGAAGGAATCAAGAGAAATCAAGAGTTTCTTGTAACAGGTAATGGGTATACAGGGATATATGAAAGCGGTAGACATTTTTTATATAAAGTTATCCCAGAAAACGGTTTCGGGACTGGTATTGGCACGGAAGCGGCCTTTTCATTTCCTTCCAATAATATAACTATTTCCAATGAAATCAAGCAAGTTCAATCTGAAGTTGACATTGTTCAAACCGCAAGTAATGTCTCGAATATTGAGTCTAATGTTACGACCCTTGAATCAAATATAAATACCCTCGATACTCTAGTAAGTGGCTTACTTGAGGATTCTGTATTTATTACTGGAAGTCAAAACATCTCTGGAGTTAAATATTTTGATGACTCTATTTATATTACTGGCTCTGGAAATCATATTCACTGCAATGAACCTACTACGGGAACGCATGCGGTTAATAAAAATCATTTAGATACATTAATATCTGGATTACAATCTAGCATCAATAGCTTACAATCAGACGTTACTCTACTTATGAATGAAGTTTTTCCTAGCCCAACTCCATCTTTTACTCCTACCCCAACTCCAACTCCAACACCTATTTAATTATGAACTCAAACAGCTTCAATGTAGAGAATTTAAAACCTGATACAGATCAAGAAAGGCGGTTTTTAAGAAAGCTTTTCAAATCCTTTTCACACACAAAAGAAGAAACTAAAGTTCAGTCAAATCAATTGTGTAATAAAATATTAAATGGGTTAAGTAAAGAATGCGAAAATAAAGGTATAAAATTACCTAAATCTGACATCGAAAAATCCTACAAACATTTAATTAGCTTCGAGAAGGAAAACGGTGTCAGGCTACCCGTAGTTAGTTTATTTGAGCAGATGCTATCTGACCCAGACTCTCAGAATGAAATACGTTATTTTAAAGATTTTTACTTTAGTGCAAAACAAAAATACATAGAATTAGAAGAATCTGAAGATATAAACAATTTTTAGGCACATATCAGCCAAGCATAAGTGTATACTTATGTATGGATATATTGCTAACCGCAGATTTTCGTAAAGGCTTATTTACTAATGGCCTTCAACAGAATATTGTTTTTTTAAGCAAACTTCTTCAAGAGCTGGGTCACAACCCCATGATAGTTGTAAATCACTCAATAGATGAGTGTATCGATCCCCCTACTGGCATTTTGATTATGAATATAGATGAAGTTTATGATTATAATTATGATTATATTCTTCAGACATCATTTACAATAGAAGCCGATATAATGTCTCGACTAAAGGAAAAGAGTCCTAGATGCAAAAATATACATATATATTATGGTAATGGAATGCTTTCTGCAATAGAATTAAGCCTTGAACTTTCCGACAGAAGGATGATCCCAATTAACCCTGCGTTAGTTGATGAAGTTTGGATTTCTCCTCATTATGAATTTTCAAAATCTTTTTACCAAACATACTATAAAACGAGCAGAGTCTTAACTATTCCTTATATATGGGATTCATTTTATGTGGATATCCATGAAGAGATATGGAACAAAGAGGGTAAAAGCTGTAAGTATGACCCAGGCGCGCCTAAAAATATAGCCATCGCAGAGCCAAATTTAAATTTCACAAAAAATGCTGTCCCCCCGATATTCCTAATAGAAGAATTGTACTCTCGCAATCCTGATCTTATTGAATCAGTTAATGTATATTGCTCGTCTAGATTGAAAGAAAAACACTATTTCCAGCAATTATTGAATTGTACTAAACTCCACAAAGATGGAAAAATCAATTTATTAAATCGCCATAAAATGAGTAAGATTCTATCTAGCGACTGTAGTGTTTTACTTTCACATAACTTCATGAACGGTTTAAATTACACATATCTTGAGGCGTTACATTTTAATGTTCCATTAATTCATGACTCAACATATATCCAGGAAGCGGGCTACTATTATCCTCTTTTTGACTTTCAAAGTGGAGCGAGAGCTTTGGAAAAAGCATTGACTTTGCATGATGAAAATTTAGAAACTTACGAACAAAAAGCTAAAAATATATTACGCAAATACTCCCCACACAACCCTTTAGTAATCGAAGAGTACAAGAAGTTATTTATATGAAAATAGGTATAACTTTAGACATGTCTATTTCTTTTTGGGCAAATGGAATGCAACAACATATAGTTTTTCTTTATGATTTATTTAAGAGAATGGGTCACGAATGTTACTATATAACACGACAGCCTCCGAAGAATAAAATACACCTTAAACATAAAGCTATGGTTTTTGATGGTTTAATTAGAGATAAGAATGAAAAATTAGATTTGCTTATTATTGCTGGTTACGATATTGATTATAATGCTTACAGAATATTAAAAGAAAGAAATCCAAATCTTAAAATTATAATTGCCTATTTTTCAAATAAGTTTTATGTAGATAATTTCAATATTATGATGAAAAATCAATACAAAAATATTGATCTAAAGCTGAACCCAAAATCTACAAGTCAGTACATTGATCAAGTATGGGTCCTGCCTCATCATAAGTCGGGAATTGAATATATTAAAACATACCACGACATAGATAATGTGGTAATTACCCCTATGATCTGGGAGCCTTCTTTTATTCAGGATAAAATTGTGGAACTTAAAAAAAATAACTTGAGCCCGTTCTTTCGTTCAGATCGAGTAAATAAAGTGTGTGTGTTTGAGCCAAATATCCACCCAATGAAAACATGCCTTATTCCATTAATGATCTGTGAACGGCTTGAATCGATGAAACCTAAATCCTTAAACTCGGTCAATGTTTTTTGCGCTGAAAAGATAAGGTCTCAGGAATATTTTGAAGTTTTTGCTAACAGACTTAATATTGTCCAGAAAGATAACTTTTGCTACTTCAACAATCGCTGGTCGTCATTAAATACTTTGAGTAAATTTGGAAGTACGGTAGTTAGTCATCAAATTGACTGGGAGTTTAATTATGCTAATTTTGAGCAATTATATATAGGTTTACCTTTAATACATAACTGTCCGAGCCTCTGCGATGTTGGATATTATTATGAGGGGCATAATATTAAAATGGGTGCCAATCAATTATATAATGCTATCTTAAATCATGATGCAACTAAAGAGCAATATATTGAGCAGGCTCGAGAAAAATTAAAAGAATTTAGCCCTTTTGAGGGAAAAAATATTTTTGAATTTACCAAATTATTAAATGAAATTAAATAAAATTGATAAAAGTTTTTTTATAAACCTAGACCGAAGAGTTGATCGATTAGATCACATTAACAAAAACCTGCCATTTGACGCAGTTAGATTTAGTGCGGTAGATGCTAACAATCTAGACCTTAATGAACAAGTCGAGAATTTGTTCCATCGATGTCTGGATAAATTAACGAAAGCTGAAATAGCCTGTTCTCTCAGTCATTATATGCTATGGAAGCAATTAACTGAAGATGATTCAAGTGAAAATTATTTAATATTAGAGGATGATGTTGTGTTTAAAGATGGGTTTACTCAATTCTGGAATCACGTTTATAGCAATTATTTACCAGAAGATTACAACTTAATTTACTTAGGCGGATGCCAGCCTTGGAATAAGCCTCATTACGGGAAAATATTAAAGAGTCATAATGAATATTTCTGTACCGTAAGGAGGAATAACTTTTTCACTAAAGATGATCACTATTTTCATATGAATGCTCAATCTTATATTATTAGTAAGCGAGCTGCCCAACTTATGTGTGATCATTTAGAAAGATTTGGGTTTGATTTAAAGAAAGGTCAAGGTCAAGATATTTTTATGGTAAAGTTTTTTGATAATAACCCCAAGTCAATTCTTCACCTCAATCCCCTTATGTCTTACCAGATTCATGAAGAAAATGATAATATAGAAAAAGACAAAAATTCAGATATAAGATCTGCAGAGGAGAAGTTTGGCGAGGAAAAAATTAAAGAAAAGATTGATAAAATATCAGTTATTATTCCAACTGTTTGGATGGCGAATGACTTTCTTGTACAATCATTACTGGAATTAGATAAAAATGATAGTGTTCTTGAGGTTATTGTTATTAATAATAAAACTTCTAATACGCCTAGATGGATCAATTCTTTTCAAAAAGTCAGAGTGATTAAGCAAGAGCCTGGCCTTTATTTTAATGCGAGTGTAAATTTGGCAGTTCCTTTATGCAGGAGTAATATATGTTGTATTTTCAATGATGACATTACAGTCGATCAAGATATATTTAAATTTGTAATTGATAATTATAATAAAGAATCTGGCTGCATGTTTATATCTCCAGACAGCATTAACTCCAAAACTTTAACAGCTCCAGAATTAAAAGAGCACCCCACCTGGCCTCCACATGGATCTGGGATGCTAATGTTTTTTAATCAATCTCATTTTACAAAAATCCCAAAACAATTAGTGCATCATTTTGGCGATAATTTTATATTTTCATCTTTTTTTGCTCTAGGGTTTAGAAATTATTTAATAAAAGGCTTCGCGGTAAATGGTTTAACTTCGGCAAGTCAAACATCTTCCGTATTCCCGACCATTAGAGAAGATTGGCGTGTTCATAAGGAAGTTTTTGAGAATATGACATATTATACCAAAGGCTCTAATTATGAATTTCCAAAAATTAAAACAATATCGAACAAGGAAATCCCTAAAAAAATTCATTTATCATGGAGGAATAAAAATGTACTAGACTCAGATTATGAGTTAATTAAAAAAGGGGCAAAAAACTTACAGATACTAAACCCAGATTGGGATATCGAAGTTTACGATGACGAAGATATTAATAAGTGCTTAAGAGATTCATTGAATAGTGATGATTGGGAGTTAATTAAAAACAAAAAAATCACAGAAAAGACGGACCTTTGGAGATTGCTCAAAACCTATAAGGAAGGCGGATTGTATATTGATATTGACAGGTATATAGATACGCCTATCTCTGAAATAATTAACCCCGAAACAACATGTGTTTTGCCGACATATCAAGATGTAGATTTCTCTCAAGATTTCATTTTAACTTGTCCCGCAAATCCAATTATAGAAAAAGCTATAGCTAATAATATAAAATATAGAAAAGAAGGTAAACCTTTATTTTTTACTGGTGTCTACTCTTATATGCGCTCAGTTTGTGAAATGTTGCAACCAATAAGCTTTCAGGGTTTAGAGAAATTAGATTGGGAAAAAGCAGAGCAGAACAGCATTCCAGATAGAGGAGATAATCCTGAATATTTTAACGATATCAGAGAAAAAATTAATGCCTGCAAGCATATGAAGACGTACAGAGAATCTGGCCCAGAGAATCATATATTATACAGAAATATTAATAAAGATTTTAATATTAGAATTTTTGAAAAGGATAAGGCTGATTTTTACAATGGCGAGAAAGTAATTCACTGGAATACTGATACACAAAAACAGCATGAAGCATTGCAGGTCAAGTCATCAAATGAGCCAGTCTCATTAAATAGCAAAAAAGAATCTTTTATGAAACTCGCAAGCATGTGGCCAAATTTTTTAGACAAACCAAAGGGCTACACTAAAAAAACCTTGCCTGTTGTTGATTGGCTTACTTATTGTGACAAAAATATTTCGCATCCTCAGCCAGATAAAGGCCTGTTTAGCTGTTATAATGGAGGTAAGGAAATAGCAATCGTAATGATGTATACTCCAAACATATATGATTTTGCTGTATATTCCGAAAAAAGCATTAGGCAGTATGCAGAACATCAAGGTTATACACTGTATGTATATAGAGACAATTTAAATAAATCGCAACACCCAAATTGGTCTAAGCCTCAGGCATTATTGAATCATATAGGCGGTCATAGCCATGTTATCTGGATGGATTCAGACACTTTAATTTTTAATCCAGAAAAAAAATTTAGTGATATTATTGATAAATATTCTAATAAATATATTATTGCATGCAAAGACATTGGGGGTGAGAACGGATCTTTATTCAATAGTGGAGTGTTAATTTTTAAAAACCACCAATATATTAAAAATTTAATTACTCGATGGCGAGACTTTAACTGCGATAAAAGTTCTTTATATTCAAGCGGCGGAGATCAGGAAGTTTTATGCAATATAGTTAAGCGTAGCGATTCTACTGGTTTTAATCGTAAAATTTTACCATCTAGTGCATTCAATACTGATCCGCGACTAGTGAATAATGATACATTTATTTTACACTTCATGGCTTATCCTGCAACCCTTAAAAAGATCTTTATGTCTTACTGGCATTCAGAATAATTAAAAAAAAATTTCCCAAAATTAATTTTTGATTGTAACATAAAGTATGGCAAAGATATTCTCTACGGAGAGATTATCTCTGAATGGCGATAATATTCGCATTCAGTCGACAGGCGCTAAGAAGTTTGATATTACAGACTCGAATAATAGCGTTCTGATTAGTCGCGACAGCATTGAAGCTGCTCATTCCAGCCTTAACGTTCAGGATGTTGACTTTGCTTCCAGCTTAACCGCTGTGGATGCTGAAGGTAACTCTAGCCTTAACGCTCAGGACATTGAGTTTGCTTCCAGCTTAACTGCTGTGGATGTTGAAGGTAACTCTAGCCTTAACGCTCAGGATATTGAGTTTGCTTCCAGCTTAACTGCTGTGGATGTTGAAGGTAACTCTAGCCTTAACGCTCAGGATATTGAGTTTGCTTCCAGCTTAACTGCTGTAGATGTTGAAGGTAACTCTAGCCTTAACGCTCAGGACATTGAGTATGCTTCCAGCTTAACTGCTGTGGATATTGATGATGCTTCTAGCCTTAACGCTCAGGATATTGATGACGCTTCTAGCCTTAACGCTCAGGATATTGATGACGCTTCTAGCCTTAACGCTCAGGATGTCACAAATACCTCTAGCTTAATGGCTGAAATTAACGAAACTAACAACAGCATTGATTCTAATGATGTTGTTGCTTTATCCGAGGCTCTTGGAGCAGGTATTGACTCTAAAACAGTTTCATTTGCAAGAGATTTTACTTCTGTACCAAGTGTTTCAGCTACACTGTTCAACGGTTCAGGAGATCCAATCATTGGTACAATGGTTAGCGAAATCACCACAGGCGAGTGTACTGTAGTATTCTCTGATGATCTTCCATCTGCGAATTACGAATTAAAAATCTTGGCTTCTATATAAGATTTTTATTAATCATTAACCTAGGTAGCCCTTTCGGGGGCTACCTTTTTTATGTGTATAAAACATTATGGACGATTGGACAGATCTTTTCAAGAAAAGACCAAAAGATGAACTTGGAGCATATACTCCCGAGAATGCTCAATTTAAAGAATCGAATGAGGTTTCGCGCGAAATAAATGAAGAAGCTCACAAAAAAGCTTTAGATAAAAAATTTAAAAAACTCAAGTATCAAATATCTTACTTGGATCTAGAGCTAGAGGATACTACTGCAAACTTTAAGCATGCACAAAAAACTTTCATACAGACAATGTTTGAGTATTGTTCTCGCAAGAAAATAAATTCTCCATTTGAAACTTTTGAATCTAAATCTCAAAAAGCCAAAGATAACCCCAAGCAAATTAAGGAGCTTTATAGAGAAATTGTTAAAATTACTCACCCAGACAAGAATCGCAATTTATCGGATGCAGAATCTGAATATATGGCCGAACTATACTATGAGGCTAGCGAAGGTAAAACTTCTGGAGACTTTCATAAAATCTTAAGTGTTGCAATGGATTTAAATATAGAAATCCAAAATATAAACCCAGAGATACTTAACACTATGAAATCCGAGATTAAAAAAATGAACAAGAAAATATCAAAAATGAAAAATGATATTATGTATAAATGGTTTTACTCAAATCCAAATCAACAGCAGAAGATATTTCAAAATATCACTAAAAACTGCAAGCCAATTAATCAATAATAAAAGCCGCGACTTCTAAGGCGTAGTTGTTTGAAGGTGTTTTTGAAGAGAACACAAATCTAACTCCACCTAGTGATACTGCACCTTCTATCCTGTAAGCTATAATTGGGTCATCTTCATCAGCACTTCTCAATGTTGCTAATACTGTGGGCGTTGTTTGCGGGCTAAATTCATTTGACCAATCAATAAATATTGAATCCTGACCTTGTGGTATAATTGTGGTTTTTGCATATCCCTTAATCTTACTTGCTGCAATATCAAGCTTAATCTGATCAATTTGACTCTGTAGGTTATCCAACTGAGCAACAGCTTCTTTGAGATCTTCAACTTCCTGTACAAGATCTTTACTTTCTTGTATTTGATAATTGGCATCTTCTACTCCACCATCAACACCTGCAACTTGTAGGGGTAGTGATCCATACATATTATATGAATGAACCATTTTTTCTAATAACGCCATTGCATCTCTTGAGGAGTCTTGAAAGATTTTTGCAGAGGCATTTTTAGATGTAGATGTAGCTATGGATCTTCTTATTGAAGTATCGCCCTCTCTTAGTTCTACCCAATCTGTCACTCCAGCTGTAGTAGTTGTAGTTGAGGAAGTTACTGTTGCATTGCGTAAAACATTTCTAGCTTGCTTTTGCATATAGTCTTTTAAATAAAGCTGAGTAAAGATGGCCTTTTCTTCATATTGAAGAGCTGGCTCTACTTCGTCTTTAGTTTTATTTAAATGAAAATCTGTATTCAATAAAGTGTTAAGTTGCCCCAGATTAACATCAAGGTAACCTGAGATCAGAAGAGCATTCCTCTCTCTTTCTAGAGATGAAGAATGATCTCCGAACTCAATGTCCCATATATGATATGCTAGCTCGCCGAGCTGATTCATTATTCGTTAATGATTCTTAGTATTTCTTCAGCTTTTTTTGATTTTGGATCAACAATAGGCTTAGATGATGTGCTTGCGCCGTACCTTCCATTAGTCCTATTTTCGTACTCTTTAATTAATTTGTTTTTTAGAGTTGTTTTTGTTCCAGAAGGAAATACTCCAGCTTGCACTGCAATTTCCTGAAGCTGCGAGAGGCCCATAGTGGAAACCGCATCCTCAAAGCTCTCTCCGCTAGCCAATTGAAATGGATCTCTCTTGCTAACCGACATTAATTCTTCTACTGTTTTTGCAACATCTTTACGATCATCTGCTTTTTTACCATCTGCATATTGCATTGGTTTCTTTGTAGAAGCTTTTTTAGTTGTTTTCTTTTTACTTGTTGCCATAATAAGTCTTATATTTTAAAGTTGTATACACATATAATATGTTTAATAAACAAAAAATCCACCGAAAAGGTGGATTTTTTGATAAAGAATATTGATTACAATATCTTACACTACGATACCGAAAAGAGCTCGGTTGTCAAGAATCATACGACCTTCTTCAACAGATCCATAGTATCCGATCTTGGACTGGCGAACACTGTATTGATCGTCAGCAACCAAGGAGAACTCGGAACCCGTTTCAGAATCGGTAGCAACTGCACGAAGCATAGACTCAACACGCTTGTCAAGACCAATAACGATTTCGTGATCAGCATCAGCAAATCCTACACCAGTCGAAACACGGTTAGCATCACTGTCAAGAGCTTCGAAAAGCTTATTGAAGCGTTGACCTTTACCCATTTCTTGAAGCTCCATGATATTAATACCATAGAACTCAGGAATACCACCGTTAGAATAAACAGCCTCACGCATACTATCAGTAGCTGCGATGTCTGTGTTATTTCCGCGAGTGTTAATTGGGTTGTAAGCCATTTCACGAAGACCTTGTACAACTTCAGGAGAAACGATAAGGTCAGTTACTCCACGACCACCAAGACCGCCTTCAGGTGTTCCACCTGTCCATGCAGTATTGATACGTTTACCAAGAGTAAGAAGCTTGTTGAAGTCGTCAAGGATTAGACGAGATTGTCCAACGTTAGCAGCGACATTGATGTGTGACTTACCTTTAGTTGAAGCTTCTGCGAGAGCACCAAGCATAAGAGTTGCAGAATTGCGCTCTTGCTTAAGTAGAACTTCTTGTGCTACACGAGTAAAAGATTTACTGATAACGTCCATGCGGGAGCGTTGAGCATAACGTTTATCGAAATCAACGGCACTATCAAGGCGATAGGTTGTGAATTTCATTTCACCACCGATAGGTGTTACAGTGTTTGTGGGAAGACCTCCAGGCACTGCTTGACTCCATACTGTGACATAGTCTTCGTCAGTAACGTCATAGTAAAGATCCATAGGAATGCTTGGGCTTTCATCCGCACTAAATTGAAAGTTTGAGAAAAGATTACTCAAGGTTGGAGCTTGATTAATAACCTTTGCGAGAACTGGTCCAATAAATTCTGCTAGAGCAACTTGAGCTTCGTATGCGACATCACGATTTTTGGATGCCATAGCTTTTACTAGCTCGACTTGTTCTTCTGTTCTTTTTAATGTAATTTTCATTTTTTAAATTTTACCTTTCTTTATTAAAAATTATGCACAGTCGATTTTGACAATGTAATATGCTCCTTTTTGAAATCCAGCTTTTCCGAAAACATTAGTTCCACCTTGAGAACCAGCTTCGTCATCACGATCTCCGACAGCAAGAATTTGACCAACAATTTGGTTGGTTGCACTACCACGATCAACAGGCTCAACCTGACCATCTGCAGCGGTTTGCAATACTTGTCCAACTGTACCAGCTCCTGTAAGAGCGTCAGCTGAAAGAGTAACTAAACCTTTAGATAGAACAGGTACTGCTTCACCAGGAAGAACTCCGAAAAGTTCGTCTTTCTTTACTGGATTGTAAAGCAAGTTCTCGCCGTTTTCGTCGCGAGTAACGGTTTGACGAAGCGTGATTCCAATGCAGCTTTCGGTTGCAGTTCCAGCAGTTGGGGAAACACTAAGAGCTGCTTGAGGGTAAGTGTTGCGTCCAACATGTGGATAGTCAGTTTTTCCAAGCAAACTTGCTGGATTCGATGTTACATCTACTGGATCCCAGTCACCCGTAAGATCTCCTGCGGATACGGTTACGAATACTCCAGCATCTCCTTGAGCTGTTGACCTTTTAGAAGAGTCAGACAGGTCGATAAAGTCACTAAGATTTCCAGCACTTTTGAATAAGTTTACGACATCATGTTCATCGTAATCTCTAAACGGTAATAGTCTAATAGCCATTTTTAATTATTCCTTTATTTTAGTAGTTAATTGTTAAATTGTCTTCAGAAAAAGCTTTCTGAAACTTATCCTTCAAAGATAACTCTTTTTCAGAAGATTCAGCATTGTTATTAGCGACAACTTCTTCTTCTGCTTCTACAGAATCAATAGCTTCTTCAACTACTTCTTCTTCAGTTTCTTTGCCAGACTTAAGTTCTTCAAGTCTTTTTTCTACAGCCTCAGCAAGCTTTGAATTAAATTCTTCTTGCTGTTGAGCGATAAATTCTTTGTTCTGATGCTTAAGTACGACTTGAAGTTTTTCTTGGAAAGCTGCAAAAGCTTCTTCAGATTCATCAAGGTTCTTAAGTTCACTAGCTACAACCTTACGACTTTCGTCATCAAGTTCATAGATGTCTTCTACCACAGACATTCTCGAATCAAAACGAGCGACTGCCTCTTGTTGTTTTTGGCTTTGCTCTAATTCAGAAACGCGCTCTTTTGCAGTTTCGAGTTCTTCACGAAGCTGCTTAACCTCTTCTGCATTTTCTTCTGCAGCCTTGGCCAGTTCAGCTTTTTCAGTCTCAAGCTTATCTTTCTCTTGCACAAAAGAATCATTGCGCTCAAGAATAGCGTCGTTAATAATTTTAGAAACGGTTGCCACAGCCTCTTCAGAAAACTTCTTATTAGAAGTCTGCTCTTCGAGGGCTGACACTAAGTTATTTAAAATTTCGTTATTGTCCATAATAGTACTTTTTTTGTTAATTACATTAGAATTGTTATTTTGTGAAATATTTTTTTTAGTTTTTTCGTGCTTTTCCTCAATTTCATGTTTTGCACTAACAGTCAAACCTTTCACCTCTGCTGCTGGATTAGATGTAAATCCAATACCCAGAGGTAGGATTTGCCCTTTAATTAAGCGGTGTATAGGAGATCCGTCTTTCATTTTGCCCTCTCCCCCGAAACTTTTTAAGTTACCTTTTAATTCATCAATTATTTTTTCATCCTCAATAATCTCTGCTTCGCTCAAATTGTCGCTTCCGACAGCTAATACAAAATCATTAAAGCCGATTTCCCAGCTAGCTGAAACTTGGTGATAAAATTCACTTTCAGGATCAACTGACTGCTCAACAAGATTCGCAAACTGAGGATTTACAGTTTTATATATTAATGAAGCAAGTGCAATGTTAAATGGCTGATCCATTTCGGCAGCTTCTTCAGCTGTTATAAGTTCATTGTCAAGAAAGCTAGCAAAAGATGCTGATACTATGTGTCCAACTACTTTTTGTTTTTGATGTTCTATATTGGTTGGCTTGTGCTTAAATTGATTTAAAATTTCTACAGCTGACTGAGAGTTAATGCCATCTCCATTTTTATTAAACTTATTAACGAGAGCTCCATTAAATGCTACAGCTAGCAAATCTAAATTTTTATCAAGATCAACATCATCAGGTATAATCTCTTTTAAAGAATCTAGTGAAGCCTTACTAATACCAATTTCAGGAGAATCAATTCCTCCAGAAGCTAAAATAGTATTAGAGAATTTTGTAGTATATTTAAATTTAGAACTCATAAATATGTTTATACACTAATTTTGTTGTTTTTGGCTATGATATAATATAGCAGAAGGATATTGTGTCAACTCATTCTTTGCACTAATATCTAAAATATCATTAATTGTTGAAAGTTCTGCGATCTTGTTTGTATTCTTAATGCAAGATAACATTGTGCGTTTCCATTGGCTTTTTTCTTTCGAACAAACTATTGATTCGCAAAGCTGCCCAATAAGTTGCTTTTGAGAATCGTCTATGCTTTTAAGTTTTTTATGTTTTTTAAAATTTTCCAAAGCATAAGATTCTAAATCTTGTATTTTATATATAACTTCCTGAACATTATCCCTGCCATATTCTTCAGCGGCTTGTAATGGTATTTGATTTGTTCCACTAGGTCTACCTGGACTCTGTTGTGTCTTATTTACAGTTTCGTCCGTTTTAGTGATTTGCTCTTGCTGTTGCTCTATCTGCTCCTCCTGAAGCTCTCTATCTTTCTCTGACTGTACGCTTTCAATCATTGGTATCCCACCAACCAGCGGATTATAATAACCTTTTTCTCTCTCCTCTACATAGCCTTCCTGAGATGCGCTTAAATCTTTTGGATTTGGGTACAGTCCAGTTTGCATGGATTTAATACCTTGCTCTGGAGTAAGTATTCCAATTTCTAGCAGTCTTGTGATAACTCTATGGAATTGAACTTCGTCTTTAATATCGATTTCTTCAAATTTTGCGGTTGGATAACTTTTTAACCCCATGTTTCTGCAAACTTCTTTAATTTGGGGTTGAAGAAAGTCATTTAAGAATGCATTCCTAGACTCTTTTAATCTCTCCAAGAAAATCTCTGCTTTGACTTGGGTGTTGGAAAACTTTTCGCTACCAACAATAATATTCTGCAATCCTTCTTTAATATCTTCGTTGACAATCTTATACTTCTCTGCACCTAAAACTTTATTTAAATCTGGTATAACAAACTGAGCTTTAGTAGTATAGTCTGCAATTAAAGCTCGACCTACGCTTTCGTTCTTAAATAGCTCCTGCATAGCCTTAAGATTGTTTGGATTCACTCCACCCTTATCAGGCTCAGCCCCCATTGTAATCAATAGAATAACATTTTCAACAGTTCGGCAAATAGCTTGATCAATCTTTTTTAGTTCTATTTTCCAGTTTAAGTCATCTAATACGGGAAATCCAAAGGGCACCGCAAATGGCTCATAGTCCTGTTTTTTGTAAAATGAGTAGATTAGTTTTTGTGAATCAAGCTCAACCTTAATACCCTCTCTATTAAAAGATCCCTCTTTAACTTTTTTCTTCATCTCAGGGGTCAGTGACTCAAACACTTTTTTATCTTCTTCAGTCTTAGGGTCTCTTAATTTCTCTAACTCATAATCTGATAATACTTTTTTATATATGCCATCCTGGAACGACGTAGCTTTCTCTATGACAATATCATAGGGATTAAGAAGCATATATTTAACTGGCAGCTGCCCAGACTTAAGGGTTTGTGATGCGTATACATAGTTTAATTTCAGCAAATCTTCCGAGCTAAATTTACCATCTACTCTATACAGAAATATATTTCCAGACCTATAATACTCGCGAAAATACTGATCTTTTATTTTCCATATATTAATTTTCTTAAGCCAGCCATCAATGAACTTTTTTGACTTTTCATTATCTCCCTCTAAATAGATTGGTGAATTTGAAAATTCAGCCATAATGTCTATTGCATTTCTGAAAATTGAAATATTAGCATAAGCTTTTTGACACAACTCAATTGCATCCCTGACATTCACTCCGTCAGCAGAATAATCATAAGGAAGTAATCCGTTTCTTATATTAGTATACTTGTCGGACTTTGGTTTTTTTGAGATTATGTTTCTCCTGCTTGTGGTAGTTCCATCATAACCAACTCTTCTATTTGTTGAAACAGTAGCTGAATTAGCTATCGCTTCTTGGGTATAAAAACTTTCGCCAGCTGTTTCAGGTAATGTATCGAGAAGGCTCGGCATCTCTTTTGATTGTGCACCCTGTACTGGCTTGAATTTATTCCAGTATTCCGATTTTTTATTGTATTTTCTTTTATTACTCACAAGCTATTATACACAAAGTTAAAGTAAAAGTCTATAAAAGTTAAAAGTTAACTTATAAACATTGGCTGAAATGTGCTTGCTACATTATCGGCCTTAATGTTCTGCATGTCATGTAATACTTTCACCATCCAGGTTCCAAGCACTAAAGCTGAATAGGAATCTTTCCTCGCCTTATCTGGACCAGTCTGCCTTCTTAACTCCGTAGGTAGACCAAAAGTTTGAGTTCCTTGCGGTGAGGTTGTAATTTGAATTAAAGCACATTGATTTTTAGTCATATTTATCATATCGTACTGATGCTCTATGAAGTCGATCATTTTTGCTGCGCCAGCTTGCTTTTGCTCATCATCAGAAAGTCTTAAAAATTTAAGCTTATCTATGGGTATTTTTTTAGCTCTCTGCTTGTGGTATGCGTCATCTACAGCTCTAGCTCCAAACCAAATTTTTTTATGATCAAAGTTGGCTTGCAGTAACTCGTTAGCTCTCCGTATCCAGTCTGATGTAGGCTTGCGCAATATTAAATACTTATAATTTTTCTTATCGTATTGAATTTTAGCTGCCCTTAACTCATCTTTATATGTATCCATTTTATCAAATTCTCCATCGATACTCTTAATTTTAATATTTTGAGATTTAAATAATTGCGATTCATTTACGGCATTAATAAATTGTACCCCTCCATTGTAATCTCCTACTATAGCTATAATATTAAAATTCTTAATTAAATAATGAAAGTAGAAGATGTGATCCCTCAAAGGAGTTCCAGACATGGCATAGGAATGAACTAAGGTTGAAGTGCCCCTGTCCTTATGGTACTTTAATATATGCATTGCAAAGTCATCACTACTTTCACTTTCAGACCAAGAAGGGTCAAAGGCCAGTATGTATTCATCCTCTGGATTGCCCTTAATTTCTACATGAGGCTCTTCCCCATCCCTAACAGTGCAAGCTGCCATCCTAGAAGTCTTAAAGTATCCAGAGCTGTCATCTGTAAATAAAGCTCCAAACTCCCGCTCAAACTGGGATTGACTCATTGTAGCTTTAGCTTGAGTAATGAGATTTTGATCGTATAATTGCTTTGGAGCGCAATCATAAGAAAACTGCATTATACATCTAGTAGCTTTATCTGTTTGATTTTCTATTAAATCTTCAAATTGACTATACAGCTTATACATATATTCAAATTTATAACTAGCAGAAGATAGCATTATTAATTTATTGTTTGGCCAAACATACCTTTCATCTTCTTTCATTTTGCCTTGATCTATTAATTTTGTTTCTAGATTGTACAAATCTTCTCTCTGAGTTGGATTTTCAACAACGGAAAGGAAGGGAACAATAACCTCATTGTAAATTCTTTCTGGCATCAATAAAAACTCATCAATAATAATTCGATGAAACCTAAAACCACGAAGTTTAGATCCGTCACCAAGAGGTAGAGCTCTGATTCTACTCCTGCCTATCTCCATTAGCCACTCGTCATTACTTTTTGATTTCTTAGTAATGCAATCGGCCAGCATTTTAGCTTCAGGCTTGCTGGCGATATCTTCTATTTTTTTGAAAATCTGCTTAGACTGCCTAAATGATGCAGCTAATATACCAATTTCAACACCCTGATTTAATATCGCATCAAGAAAAGCATATATGCCTGTCGTGAAAGATTTAGACATACCACGAGACCACACACCCATAAAATAGTCAGTCTCAAACATAGCCTTAATAGCCATGTGTTGAAAAGGAAACAAGTCCACTCCAGCAACCAAGTTGGTGGTAAATGTTATATTATCTTTTAAGAATTTATATAAATTTTCTTTAGCTTCATCTTCTTCAAGTAAGCCTTCTATATTAAAAATCTCCCTATTAATATCTTCCTTTTTTCTTCTGTTTTGATTACCTTGATTCCAAGCCATGTTAAATTTCTCCTCTATCTATATAGTATTGTAAGTCAACATTCCATAAACTTTTTCCTAATGTTAATATTTTAGGTATTATGGATTGTGAATTAGCTCTATTGCCAGTGAACACAAATTGACAATAACCCTTATATTCATGAGTTAATACTCTCATATTATGATATATAAATTTTAAATTTGATTTATGAGGTCCAAACATATTATTTTTATAAATTTTATTTAAATCACTCTCTACAACAATAAATAAATAAGACTCAAATTGTTTTACTCTATCTAGTTCACGCTTAAACCTTTCAAATCCTCCAGACAATG
>VMHT01133075.1_pt1 | contig 23080 bp, 15 predicted proteins | sample 4693611 | NCBI WGS metagenome assembly VMHT01 (sample SAMN12280063, study PRJNA550983) | marine metagenome | isolation source: seawater sampled from same location over 5 years 0.02-0.2 micron viral filtrate | place: USA: collected off the coast of southern California halfway between the port... ...
AACGCCCGATTGATCGAAGAGGGTCGCCTTCAAATCCAACGTTTGTGCCTCTATGCTGTGGTCGCGGCCCCGTTGTTTGGTCTCATCTCAACGCTTTCTTTGGTCACCTCAGAAATGTCGTTCGGCCAGTTCATGCTCTTGCTCGGCCAAGGTTTGCCATTTGATGCCATTCACGCCCTTGGAAACCTCGCTTTTGCTGTATGGACTGGTTCCTTGCTCCACCATTTCCTCAGCGGATTAACCGCCACCGAAGAGGAAGTCTTGGCGGTTGGTGACACGCATGGCCTCGATGCATGACGCTCCCACCATGGCCCTTGTCGTCCGGCAAGACTTGGCGCTGACCACAGGAAAAATAGCTGCCCAATGTGCTCACGCTGCCGTTGATGTGGTGCGGGCGGCTCGTCGAACCCGTCTTCTTGAGCGCTGGCGAGCTGGTGGTTCTCGAAAAGTGGTGTTGGCGGTTGAAGATCTTGCTCGTATGAGGGAATTGCACGCCTCGGTCCCCAACGGATGTTATGCTTCTCTGGTGACCGATGCGGGACGGACCGAAATACCAGCGGGGACCATCACCGTGCTCGGCTTGATGGGGCCTCGTCGAACCATGGATACGCTCGTTCGACATTTGGAATCATTGTGAGGCGAAGGTATGGGTTTTCGTTCGTTCCTTCACCGTCTTACGGCTCCTCGACCATCCACTCAAGTCGCCAATGCTCCGGTCAAACTCGTGTGCGTGGTCAATCAATCGCTCAAGATGGGTAAGGGAAAAATCGCAGCACAGGTCGGCCATGCATCCGTTCAGGCTTTTTTGGAAGCTGGTGTGTCCCACCCTTCCTATGTCGAGATGTGGTTGGCCTCAGGACAGAAGAAAATTTGTTTGAAAATCCCGGAAGATTTGGCTTTTGAAGCCCTCATGGACCAAGCTCGGGAGCATGAAATCCCGTTCCATCTGGTTCGGGATGCAGGTCACACACAGATTCCGAAGGGTTCGTTGACGGTGCTCGCCTTGGGCCCGTACGAGGAATCGGCGCTTGACGAATTGACCGGGCACCTGAAACTGTTGTAATCATCGCATTGATGAAGGAGAGCGTGGACCCGTTTCCATGCGGGAATACCCTTCGTCGCGAATTGATTTCCGTTCCGATACCGTCACACAACCCACCGGCGCCATGCGAGAAGCCATGCACCAAGCACCGGTTGGCGACGATGTTCTGGGTGATGACCCGACCGTACTTGCTCTTCAAGACCGAGTAGCCGCTCTTTTCGGAAAAGAAGCGGGTCTATTTGTTGCCTCCGGGACGATGTCCAACGCCATTGCTTTGCGAACCCACACCGTTCCGGGCGACGAGATTATATGCGACAAAACCGCTCACATCTACCGGTATGAGGGAGGCGGTTATGCTGCGTTGTGTGGCGCTTCCATCGCCCTTGTGGACGGCGTGAATGGGCTCATGACGCCAGAACAAGTTCGCTCGGCTGTTCGGAAATCTGAAGGCTCGGGAAGCCACTATCCAAACGGTTCCTTGGTGTGCGTGGAGAACACCTCAAACCTCGGAGGAGGTTCATGCTATGACCAAGAGACGTTTGACGAAATTGCACGCGTTGCAAAAGCCCTCGGTTGTGCGACGCACATCGACGGCGCCCGAATCTTCAATGCCTCCATTGCGACCGGGGTAGACGTCGCTCGAATGTGTGAGCATTACGATTCAGTCTCAATTTGTTTTTCCAAAGGACTCGGTGCGCCCGTCGGTTCAGTGCTGGTCGGTTCGGCGGCGTTCATCGCCAAGGCCCACCGCTGGCGCAAAATGTTCGGTGGTGGATGGCGACAAGCGGGCATGCTTGCGTCTGCGTGCTTGTATGCTCTCGACCATCATGTTGACCGAATGAGCGAAGACCATGAGCGGGCCCGCCGCATTGCAATGATGATGAACGAACTCCCGATGTTCACCGTCGACCTTGATACGGTTCAGACCAACATGATTTATGCCAAGACCGCAGAACCAGCGGCAAGGGTGGTTGAACAGTACGCAGCCAATGGCATTGACATGTTTGACTTGAGTGAACATCGCCTTCGTGTCGTGGTTCATCTTCACATCACCGAGGAAGATGTTCAGCGCTTTACCGAAGTTTCTCAACGCTTGTTTGGTTGATTCTTCAAATAGGCTTACCCGACAAATTCTGTATGGTAACTAGCGTTCGCGACACGCTCTGCAAACACAACTCTGCCTCAGGTGAGACTGAACATGTCTGCGAGTGGTGTCAATCCATCATTGATTTTCAGCCACGAAAGGGATGGCACATTCGCCTTCCTGCCGAGCAACATGAACGTGCAATCTCGTTGATAGGCGATCCCGGTTCAACCTCTGCTCGAAAATGGAACACGTTGGCCGATAACACACATCATCTCAACCATGTTCAATGGGCTCGTTTGCCCGAAGCCAGCGATCCCATTGCGCAACCCCCACACTCATGGGAGGCTTTCCAGGACTTGGCAGACGCCGTGCTTCGAGGAGATGGTCTTTCCCTTCTTCAAGAAGCCATGCTGAGGGAGGGGATTGTGTTTCACGATGACTCCACGCTACGGTACCTTGATTCAAAGTGGAACTTGAACGGCACCCCCCTCCCCGGACTCAGCCTCTTTGTTGCCTTTTCACTCATTGGCGACGCTGAAAAGCGAAAGGGTTGGAACATTCCAGCGCTGTTGCTGTGTGCGACTTCGGTGAATCCTGAACATCGACAGGAAATGCCCATGATGCAACGCCACTTGCCCGGGCCACGTGACTTGCGCTCACCGTATCGACCTCTGGCTTCGATGTTGACCTGGCTTTCCACGCGCCTCAAAGTCGATCGCACCCTTGACATGCGGCCAGAGGATTGCGTGCCCATGATGGCATGGTCCCATGACATTCAGACGCGTATGTTTCAACGCCAACCTCGAAACATGGAAGGCATGTTTCGAAACGCCCTCTCCAACCACCCCCCGGGTCTTTTCCATGCCTATGACACCCCGTGGATGCGGGCATGGCAAAGCTTTGAATCCGCTGTCTACCATTCTGAGACGCAGAAGTGGGCACTTGATTTGAGTGCGAAAGCCCTTCGTTTCCGAAGCCGGACAAAGTCTGGGTTGTTGCGTTTGATTCGAGTCCCAAGTGAACCTTCTCTTTGGGCGCTCTTGTCCTCGCTGGCCCTTTCACCATTGAACTCTGAAGCAGGCTCTCTGCTCCTCGGTTTGCAACACAACTGGTCGGTGCCTTATGTTGTGAAACCCCAACCCTCGAAACCTCTTGTTCGTTCAATGGAATTCTGCCATGAAATCATGAATGGGCTGGACCAAAAAGTGTTCCTCCAAAACGCGCAAGTTCTCGTTATCGGGCGCCTTGGACACGTCTATGAAATCGCCGTTGAGCACGGTCAACACGGGGCTCCTTACACCATTCAGCACGTTATTGATGTCGCTCCAAGCTTGAAACGTCCCGTGTGCATACACAGTGGCCGATTTGCCAACACGCTTCCCTTGGGCGATACCATGGGGGGCGTTGTCCTGTCCATGGTCAACGATGTCGTGGCCTCAAAAGACGTGGAAAGTCTTCAGAGCCTCTTGTTTTCACATGCACCTTTTGGTTTTCCGCGGCAAAGCATCCCACTCCCTTGGTTGAACGCTTTGGACGTCGAGACTCTTTTCCAGCACCTGGGACCTCAATACTGGCCCGACCGTCTCCGCTGGTATCAACGCGAAGATCAACCCAATCGAGACCGACGACCCGGGCAAGGTCTCCATGAACTTCTTCTCCGAAATCAATTTCATCGGCGCAATCGTTCACGAACATCCGATCGCTGGGTGGCCCGCTTTCATACTGTTTTTGACCAAGAAGGGCGCTTCCCCCATGATGAATTGGTGGCTGAGTGGCGAACGACGGTCTCTCCATACCATGGTGGAAATGAACCTCAACAAATGGAAGGTGAATTCTTTGGCCGCTTCGCTGAGGGCCACTTCAACCGTCATTATCATCATCTTATGCCTCACCGTCGAAGGGACGACATCCATGAGGAAGGCGACATCCGTGATGGGGAGCGTCGATGGTGCGAGGTCTTCGCCAGGGTTTGGGAAGTGTTGGTCCATCAACCGATGGGGGCATCGTTCCGTCTCCCAGATGAAGACGGCTTACCGATCACGTTTGAGAATACAGCTCTGCGGGTCACGGTTCGCTCAGACATTGAGCGCCAGTTCTTGATTCGTATTGGCCGGGTTTTGGGTTATGTGAAGCACGATGATTCAGAGGACCATTCGATGTTCATTCGTCGAGATCACCCTCGGCCGAATGCCCGCCTTCAATTGACCGACCTTCTCAGTGAGACTCAGAAACGTCAACGTGTGCGTGGGGCACCACCTCGCTGGTGGAATTACGTGGATGTCATCACCCCCCCCCGCGATATCCCTCACTTCCGTTGGCAACTTCAAATCGACCACCAAGACGCAAGGCGACCGGTGCCGGTTGACCCGCCAGGCGACCGAGAGTTCATTCCCGACGGTCTCTTTGGATGAAAGCAAACGCCAAACCGACGGTCATGACGGTGGATGCAATGGAAAGGAACGGGGTGTTTTCCTCGGATTTGTCTTCTTCACTCTCGTCCACCGTATCAGGGACGATTGGCATGACCTCGTAAACAAGATGGATTTCCAAGTCATCGCTGTCATGCGGCGGGGGGAGAGTCAGCGTTGCGGTTCCTTCGGTTTCATTGCCTAGACTGACAATGTCTCTGACGATGTGCGGGTAGGTTCCCTGACCATTCGATCCTTCTTCATACTCTGCTGATGACTCCACGATCCACGCAGCGACGTTGAAGGTCATGTTTTCCAAATGACGGTCATCGATGTCAAGTGCCCAACCGATGGTACCTGATGTATTGGTCATGGGAGTCCACGAGAAGACGGTTGTGCCAGCGCCTAAGGCAAGGTCTTGCTGGGCGAGCCCGGTGAATTCTTCCACGAGGTTGTCATGTTCATTATCGTGAACATCCAATACCGAATTCTTACCTGGCTTCTTGATGGATCCGTTGAAGACCGAACCTGGTGGTGAATGGGAGTAGTCCGATAAATGGGCGTACCGGTCCCTGAACCGTTGCTCCAAATCTTCCTCTCCGAAGGGGTCGCTCAGAGTTGAATGAATGTGGTACGGCGTGATGTGGTTGGCTTCATGCACTTCTTTGAGTGCATGTTCAACGTACACGCAACTTTCGCACCATGTTGCCGTGTAGACTTCGACCACGGCTTCCAAATCACTGAGGTTGTGAGTCATCGTGGTGGCGTTTGTGGCCTTCGTTGACTGGCCTCCGAAGATCATCCCGTTGTCAACTTCAACGGAAGGCAGTGCGCTCGCTGAACCGCAGCCCATCATCAAAGCGGCAACCACAAGAACGGACAGATAGCGACAACGCATGGTTACCGGAACTGCAGCAAGGATATGAAACCCTCTCGCACCTGTTCATTCCTTCGAGGAAACTTCTGAGTGATCGTTGGCGGCCTCGGTGGCGATGTCAGCGTCGCTACCAAACAAGACCTGACCCTCCGGGAATTCTCCGTTCTGGTATCGGAGGTTGAGCTCCTCGAGGCGACTCTTGATGCCTGCGCCAGAGCGAAGCACTGCTTTTGCTATGGAGTTGAGATTTCCATGGTGGAGGTCCAAGTGAGTGAGAACGTTGTACATCACGCATCCTGCGATCATTGAGATGGCGACGTTGGAGGTGGAAGCGTCAACGCTTGGCTCACCGATGTGACTCATCATTCCAAAGAACGCCTCCATCACAGCGTGGAGCTGCGCTTCAGTAAGTCGCTTGGCCAAACAGTCGTTCAAGTTCTGAGCCACCTTGTCCAATTCGTCTTCACGGGCGGCAGCAGCGTTGAGTTGGTCGGGTTTTGGAGCCCAGAGTTGATTCACTAGCTCTTGGTAATGCTGCATGATGACCTTTCGAGCGTTAACGAGTTGCTTTCGAGTGATGTTGTAGGTGTCCATCAGTTGCTTCTCGTTGATGCTCACGGTGCGGAACCATCGGGAAGCAATGGAAGCGATGGCCAATGACATGATTTCAAGATTCTTCTGGTCGCTGCCACCGCGCAGTTCAGGGTGCTCTTTGCCACCTGCACGGCAGATGGAGGTTTTTGGGCACTTGAGGCGACGGCGTTCGCCTGGCGTCAAGGTCTTTCGGATGGCCTCCTGACGGGGTGTCAACTTTCGAGCAGTGGCCCGAGCCAACAGTTCAACGGCCGAAGCGAGGTCCTTGCCAAACATGGTGCGAATGGTGGAGATGAGCTGAACGTACATGGGGTCGGTGTCTCGCTGAGAACTTCGGTCCAATTGTCCCATGCGGCGAGCGAAGCGTTGTTGTTGTGGACTGAGGCGATTGCCTGCAGCGTCAAACCGGTCACCGAATGGGTTCATCCTGCCTCCCATTCGAGCGCCAGCATGAGCAGCATCTCGGTTGACGGCCTCGTTGTGGCGACCTTCGCCCAATGAACTTCCGCTGTTGGTGTCAGCATCAGTGGTGATGTGTTCATGCACGAGTGAACATACATCGCATGTGCCCTCTGCTCGTACAAGGTCAATCGTCAGGTTTCCGCCGCATTCATCGCATTTTGTTTTCATTTTTTCCAACTCCAGGGTATATCTTCTGCCAGTGTATATAAAGAATTGATTCCCGATTGACAGACTTTTTGACCTCTCACCCTTACCGCGATTTGAGCCATCTGGCATCTGTCAAATTTGTCATACAAGCCGACCATACGCATTCTCTCCTTAACTGCTCTTTATCATATGCTTATGTCCTATATAAGCATTGTCCCAAAAAGCCCCACATTTTCCAAACAAGAATGCTTCATGTTGAACGGGGGCGGTTTCCAAACCGTACTCAAAAACCCCCTCCCCCCGGCCGTCAAACCCATGAAAATCCCACACATACGCAAGGCATTGATGCCCAACAAAGAACTGAAATCAGTCAAACAACCTACCATTGACAATCACCTTCAAGAAGTGTCGGATGCACTTCCAGCAACAGGGCGGGTCAAGATGGACATTGAAAGCAGGGTATCTTCCGAATACGTCCCGGCGGGCGAAGGTTGCCCGACATGGCTTTTCGATGCACTTTGCCAGCCATTGAACCACCCCGCTTTCATGGTGCTTCATCCAACCGAATTGCATCGCCAACACCTGCTTGAACGCCTTCATGCGGCCGGCGTGGTGGTTGCGCCCCAATACCATTTGACCCTCAACCGTCTGGTTCGCCTTCTCCACGTCGATCTTCGTTTACCGGTTCTCCTTGACGACGAGGCGAGTACGTTCATGGCCCTTCATGCTCGTTGCGTAGCTGCAGCCGAAAAGGCCGAACTCCCTTTCCTTTACACGCCAGGTGTTGGCACATGGACCCTTACCAAAACCCGTCGTCTCCAACGCCTTCACACCGAATTGCTTCAACTTCGTCAACCCTTTGCGTGGGAGGGCGACCCTGGGGCGGCCGTGTTTCACAAACTCTGTTTGGAGGTGGAAAACGACGCAGGAGGCACCCTTCCTTCTTTGGTGTCCCGCCATGTTCTTGATGCCCTTCAATCGGGTTCAGAATCTCCGTTTCACTTGAGCGAAGTCGCCGGTATTATCGCCCTCAACGTCGCCCCAGACTTTACCGAAATCGAACAGGATTTGTTGGCCGCAGTGGCGAAGTTTGCGCCCATTCACCAACTTTTGAACCCTGGCTCGTTCCGACTCGGGCACCACGGCGCCTACCTCGTCGACGAGCAACCACGCGACACGGGAAGCCTACCCGATTGGGTTCCGTCCCATGAGGCCTGGAACGGAGAAGAGACGGGCTGGCAAACCGTAGCGGGGCAGCATCATGAAACCGAAATTACGCGGGTGACCCTTGATGAACGGAGGGACGCCCTTCCAGCGGCGTTGGCCATGATTCAAGCCTACATGGCGTCCAACGAGGGACGGATCATGGTGATTGACGCCGGCGTGCAGGAACGGCCAACGGCATGGTCGAAGGGCCTAGCCTCGATTGGAATACGTTGGCATCCTGGTTCTACGGCCATCAATCAACAACCAACGCACCATGCTATTCTTCGCGCCGCTTCTTTGGCTCAGGGTATGGGAGCATGGTCGCTTGAATCGATCCAGAGCACGTTCTTTTCCACGGTTGTTCCTTTCGAAGAAGACCTCTTTCCAGAGATGAACCATCCGTCCGAAGCAACTTGGCGCCCTCAACCTGATTCTCGAGTTTTGAGCGATATCGCTCGTACGTTTCACGTCCTAGGGGGGCCGGGAGCTATCGCCCGGTGGCTTGGTGTCCTCGCAGGAGCAAGCCCATCGTTTGCGGAGCGCCGGCCATCCGAAAAAGCCCAAGCCTTGGAGGAAACACAGTGGTGGCTTGCATGCCTGCTTCACACTTGGGCCCCTCTGCTTTCACCTGAGGATCGCCACCTCCTTCGTCAACCGGTGGTGGGTTGCACTTCAGGGGCAACCCTGCCCACTCCAGAATCACCCGAATCGGCCATGGCATGGTTCTCATGGTTGCTGAGGTCGATTGATGTGTCTCAAATCGAAGACCGTCGAGCCCCGTTCGATGCTGGGTTTGGTGCTTTGCAACACTTGGTTGAGTCGGTGAATGCGATCAAATCGCACCTCCAGTCCTTGAGTCTCCCCTTCCCCGACCAGGGGGCCGGTTTCATCGACGTGCTCGAGCACGTTGGAGCATCCACCGACATCGCTCACCAAACTTCCAGAACCGACCGAGTGAACGTTGTCACTCCTGATGATGCTCTTGGCTGTACGGCAGACGTCATTCTCCTCGTCGGCTTGGACGTGGATGCGTGGTCAATGCGCTCCTCAACCGTTCCCTGGTTGGACGCTCAAGCGCAATTGGACCTCGGTCTGTTCCAAACGGACCGTTTGGTCCGCCGAGGACGTCATCACCTCCGCCATCTCCTCAACGCAGGTCGTCATGTGGTGGTGTTTGATTCGTCGCCAGAGGAAGGTGGAGGTCCAAGTGCCCCCTTGGCTGAATGGCTCACCGATGTGCGGCGCAGTCGGTCGTGGGAAGACATGCGTTCACCACCTTCATTTCTGCCTTCGAGCCTCTACGAAGGCGACTCGCAGGCTCGGCCGTTTACATGGGTCGTTCGAGAGGAAGGGCATGGGAGTTGGCTTACCCCCGTCATGTATTCCACCGTGGAGGATTCAGAGGGCCTGCGTTCGGTGCGTCATGGTTTCAGCGGGCGAGACCGGCGGCAGCAGTTGGGTCTGGACTTGCACGCGCATCATCAGGGCCGCCATGTTCTGAACCACCCGAACGTTCTGATCGACGCTTTCGAGGGCGCCGTCCAAGCGGATCGCCGCCGCCGTCAACCGCTGGCAAAGTGGACGGAGGAGCACCAAACCTTTGGCTGGGAAAACCGTGCTCATCTCGCCAGCGCTGACGCTGTCACGCTGCGCCCGACCCGGGCGGCATTGAAGGTCAATGGAATGGCGGCCGTTAACTTTCCACACCTTGGCCATCGCGAAGACAAGTCTATTTCATTGAGCGTGGATCCTCGACCGCTTCTTCCGTACGCCACCACCGATTTCGGACTGAATCACCGGTTTGGAGCGCTTGATACCGCCATTGAGCGACCGGTTTGGTCCCCCAGCCGTTTGGAGGCATGGCTCAAATGTCCTCGCCAAGCGTGGATCAAGCAAACACTCAACGCTGACGATGATGAAGGCATCACCACTGAAGACATCGATGTTCGTACACGTGGTCAAGTGGTGCATGAAATTGAGGCAGCCATCCTTCAGGGACATGGGGTTCCGCTCGGCTTTGAGGTGAGCACTGCCCCCCTTCCCCTTCATGCAGGCCCGATGGGAGAGGGGCGAGCAGGATGGGACGCCATCCTCGATTTCCTTCAAAACGAAGTTCATTGGCTGGGTCGTTACAACGCCGTCTCCGTGCACCGAACCAAGGATTTGATCGATGCCACACCAGAGATGTGGGCCGCCCATCAAGAGGGGGAACTTGAGCTTGAACCGCGGGGCCGACTGGCCCGTTTACTGGAAGCGGACCTCGCCCTCCGCCATGCAGCGCCCGTGGCGGTGGAATGGTCCCCCCGCACCGAGAAGGACCGTTCTGTTCACTTGGATACGGTACCCGAGGACGACTCAGCAGGCTTCCGCCTCTTTGGTTTGGTTGACCGTGTCGACGTCTTGGTTTTACCAGACCAGCAGAGGAAGTTGCTTGAAGAGCAGGGCGTCTTGGGAGATACGACTTTTGACACTCCATTCCCGCTCCACGGTGAACGACGTCCAGCGCAACGGCTGGTCGTCATCCGGGACTTGAAAACCGTTCAAGGTCCGAATTCCAAATCGGCTGGCTTACGACACATGCGGTGCCTGTTTGAAGACCTCCAACTGGCTCTCTATGCCCGGGCTTGGGAACGGCTTCATCCGAACGATCGCGTGGTGGGTGTAGGTGGAAGTGAGGTCGGGGAATTTACCTCCCACTACGTTGAACTCGACTCCGATTTGGCCTCTATTTCAGAACATCTCGAAGCGGGCGAACTCACCGATGTCTTCCGGCTCCACTTTCCTGCTGAGACGCAAACGGGCGTACCGACAAGCCCGTTTCGGCGATGGATGGCGGAACGGCTTGCCGTCGCTCAACGTGTGGTCGACACGGCTCAACAAGGGCATGTGAATCCAACCCCGGGGGCCCACTGCAGTTTCTGCACCATCGCTCACTCATGTGCAGTATCGGATTTCACCGGAGGTGATTTTTGATGATTGAGTTCAACAACAGCCAGCGTCTGGGACTAGACCTTGATCGGCACATCGCTCTTGATGCCGGAGCCGGGACGGGCAAAACCACCGTCATGGCCGAGCGCTATGTGCAACACCTGTTTTCCCACGACCAACGGGCGACGCATGTCACACCCCGTGGTCCACGCACACCCCTTTCGGGCCATGGCGCTCTTCGCGCTCCTAAACGAGAGCGTACGGGATTAAAGGAATGGAATGGCCTTCTTCCTTCCGAGGTTGTGGCCATTACCTTCACGCGAAAATCCGCTGCTGAATTGAAGGCACGCATCCGTCATCGGCTTTCTCTTGCTCGAGGTCTTCCGCCGGGTCCAGAAGACCGCGACGGTGTGTTTGACCCGCGTCTACGCAACGAGGGAGACGTGGAAATGCTGTTGTCTGGTTTGGACGAGGCCCCCATATCAACCATCGACGCCTTCCTCAGTCAATTGGTCCAACCGTACGTGGATTTGGTCGCCCTTTACCCTTCGAATCAGCAGGTTTCAGAGGAGCGGAAACCCCTGATGGTGCAGGACACGCTCCATGCCGTATGGCGCATTCGTTCCACCGATGATGCGAGGGAAGCGGGTGTACTGAACCACCACCAAGACTTCCTCGACGCTCGAAACCGATTGGTGACTCGACTGGGCGGTCAGGACCAGGCAGAAATCGTCCTCAAAGGCCTCCTCGGGCGTTCGCTCTTTGTTGAGCAGTCCCATCGGTCGATGATTCAACGGGCTGAGGACATGGGACTGCATTGGAACGGACGCGGTCCAGCACCGGCCGAAGTGCTGTTGAACACCATCGCTGAACCGGTGGAATCGATGCTTCCCGATTTCATAGCCAGCCTCCATCAGCGTTTGTCGGGTTGGGTCCAGGAATTCCTCCCCTACCATGACCAGTGCGTCTCGCCCGCTGAAGAGGCGACGAACCTCACGCGGTTCAATCACCTGGTTCGCCTCACCACACAACCGTATCCAACGCAACCAGGTGAACAACTGTCATGGGTTTGGAAGGCCCTTCTTGGGATTGCAACCGCTTCCGGTCTTGTCAAGCAGAACTGCACGTTTTTCCCACGTGAAACCCTCCCGAAAGGCGATGGCTGGCCCTCCGGATTGTTGTCAAAATCAGCGGTCAGAGGCATGTCAAAGGCGGATAAAGAAGATCTCTACGGTAGGGCCTTAGAACATCTTCCTGGTCTACGGGAACTTCTTGAATCGTCCAATGGAACCCTCATCCGATTGCTCGCTCGCTCAGCCTTTTTGCTCAATCCGATGGACGGATTTGACGGAATGCCGCTCGACAGTAAGCTTCGTCTTGAACCGCTTGAAGACCCTCTTCCGGCCGAACCCAGCGCTCGAGGAAATTATGTCACGGCGGCCCTCCAAACGCAAGTGTTGAGTGACCTTCAGGTGATTCATACCGCTTGCAACCAAATTCTGGCCCGTCGAAAATCGCTGGACAACATGCACGATTTCGACGACATGCAACGGTTTGCTGCCGACCTTTTGTTGGCCCGATGCCCAGATATTTGCCGCCACACCTATCCACCTGAGGTGATTGATGCGCTGGATTCGCTGGGAGATGAGCCGTGGAATGACGCACACGTTTCACGAGCGTTAACCCTGCTCAATGAACGGCCTCAACTTCAGGAAGACCTCCACCGCCGGTTTGCCATTTTAGGAGAGTTGCGACGGCAATATCGTGCCTTTATCATCGATGAATACCAAGACACGAACCCTTCCCACTACCGGCTTCTCGCCCGTCTGTGGGGCCGTCGCCGACAACATCCCGATGACCCAAAAACTCCACTTGGCGCCTGGGATCCAACCGTGTGCATCGTTGGTGACATGAAACAGAGCATCTACCGATTTCGCCAGGCCGAGGTGTCGGTTATGCGTCGAGCGGTTTCGGCCATTCGCCAATTTAACATCGATGAGGAAGGCGAAACACGCCTCAACCATCTCCGAGAAGCAGGGTGTGGACGCGACCCAAGGCCGGTGGGTGGCGGAGGGGAAACCGGTTCATTTTCCAACGAACACACGGGTGAAGTTTCGGCTCCTCACACCTTTGTTCGGTTTGACCAAGAAGACCAAGATGGACTTCCTGCCATCGACGGAAATCGCCTCCTACGCCGTTCTGAGGGTCATGTGGATTTGACGTCTAACCACCGTACGCGGCATGATTTGATGCAGACGATGAACGACATGTTCGACGAGGTGTTCGACCCGCGTTATCACGAGTTGCCGGGTGACTGGCATGCTGAGGCACAGCGCCTTCGTCCAGCAAGGCAAACCGAACATCCTGGCGTGTTGGAATGGCTCCTCCCCATTCCAGGAGTTCTTACCGACCCTCCGACTGATCTTGACGTCTCGGTGAACACCTTCGAAGACCCGAACGCTTCCATCGTTCATCTTGAGCATGAACTTCTGGCTGACCGCCTTCATGCGCTGTTGAATCAAGCGCCCACGCGAGTGTGGGACAGCACCACCGCAACGTGGACGACCGTGATGGATGAGGGGCCAAGCGTTCGACCACAAGACATCATGATTCTCATCAACTCAAGAAAACACCTTCCTGACCTCGTTGACCGCCTTCGAGCCCGCCATATTCCAGTCATGGCGGACCGGCAAGGTTTGCTCCTCATGCAGCCTGTGGTTCAACCATTGATGTCCATCCTGGCGCTTATGGCTCACCCCACGATGAGGAAAGCAGCGGTTGAACTTGTTCGTTCTCCGGTGGTGGGGATGACCGAACGGCAGCTTCACGACACCCTTCTTTCCCTTGAGGAAGGTGCGCCTGTGCTCCCTCACTTGATTCAACACGCCCCCACAGAGGGTGTCCAGAAACTCCTCACTCGAATTCAACGCTTGATGCAGTGGGGGGCTGTGTACGATGTGTTCGATGCCGTGCTTGACGAATCGGACCTTTTGGTGGCCTATCCCGGCGATGCTCAGCGCCAGTTTGCAGAAGCTTGGCTCACCATTGTACAGTCCATTGGAAACGATACGGGGCACGATGCGGGAGCGGTCTATCGGCGCATGGTTGAGGTTCGGGAACTCGGCCGTCAAGGTCCCCAAGCCATCACCGAGCCAAACGCATCAGCCATCCAAATCATGACCATTCATGGGTCCAAAGGGCTCCAAGCACCCGTGGTTGTGGTCTCTGGCTTGTTCTCAGCAGGAAAGGCCGATGCCAGCATGTCGGTGCAGGACAACATCTTGGTGACGCCTCAGGTTCTTGCCGGTCGCATTCAGCCATGGCGAGCAAAGGACCGGCCCGAAGATGGGTTGTGGGCCTTTGCAGCCGAGATGAACAAGGCCCAAGACAAGGCTGAATTGCGGCGTAAATTCTACGTCGCCTTGACCCGCGTCAAAGACCGATTAATCGTTACGGGAAGTCCAGGGAATCAGTCAACTTTTGATGAGGCATCGGGCGCTTTGTCCGTCCGTTTCGCTCCCGACCCACGAACGATGGGCCGCATGCTGGTGGAAGGGCTCCGCCGAGCAACGTGGTGTGCTGGCGCCGAAGCTCCATGGGTTTCAGCAGCGGATTTGGAAGCGGACGTTCTCCCTCGCTTCGTTTCACAAAAGATTCAGACACCTCTCAATCCGAGTGCTCTTCTCACCGACGCAGCTCTTGGTGTCAATGGACTCAGCGGCCTGCGAATGTATCACCATCCCGATTGTTTTGATACGGTTCAAACTCAGTCGCCCCAACAGCGTGCTCGAGCTTTAGCCACCCACCTTGAGGAATTGGAAGCGCCTGAGGTCGAGACGATGACGGCTCTGCGACTGGTTGAGAACATCAAAGGAGCCGCACATAATTTGGACGCCACGTTCACCTGCATGCGCAGCTATTGGTTTGAGCATGTCAAAGGTTGGCCAGCCGAACCCTTCCGTCTTCCCAACACGGCGGTCAAACCGTCGTCGCCCAAGACGTGGCCGGAACCGACCACCTTTGGGTTGATGATGCACCGTGTGTTGGAAATCGGATTGCGTAATCCTCGGTCTCCCATGGAAAAGGCACCACCGTTGGATGCTTCATGGATGCACGAGGGCGACGATGACCTTTCCTCGCCGAAAACGGTGGGCCGGGTGATGAATGAGTTCGGGCATGGCCTTGAACAATCGAAAGAATCACGCGAGGCCAAGTGGCGGGATCGCTTGATGCATCTTGGTTCTCTCATCGATCAGGGGCGGCTAGGGCGTTTGGTTCAGGGTGAGGCCCTCGATGGCTGGACGGTTGAGGCCGTTCGCACCGAATTGCCATTTTTCCATCGACACCGTTTGGTGTTGAATGATGATGGAGTCGGTGGCCATCCGATACCCGGACTTAACGGCGCCGTGGTTGACCGCGTGAACATGGATTTCAGTGGCCGAGCGGATTTGGTGCTCGCTTTGGTCGATGAAGGCGGGCAAGGAGCCCTTCAGGTTGTCGACCTCAAAACTCGAGGTTGTTTGGGTTCGTTCAACGAAGCGACCTCCGCCGCAGGACATCCTCTCCAGCACGCTGCCCCCACCGAGATGAGCGTCGTCCCACAAACCGATGAGGAAGCACATATCCTTCACGAGCATCGGCTTCAACTCGCTTTGTATTCGCTTGCTCTGGAAGCCATTGAATCGCGGAAGCCGACCCACCAACAACGAAAGATTCTCCCTCCTGCCCTCCTCTTGGGTGCTAACGGACGCATGATTCAACTTTCAGAGGGGGCGTTTAAACAAGCCAAAGACGACCTTGAGGCGCACCTCGCATGGCGGGCCTCGGTGCATTTGAATCCAGACTTGGAAGCACCACCTCAGCGGATTTCAGACCCGGGAACATGTCAATCCTGCCCGTATTTCATGGGCGATTTGCGTCGTTGTGCGCCTCTTGGCGAGCCGGTAGGGTTCCTCACTCCGTCCGACGATTCGCCGTGATGACCAGCGTGCCACTCCATCCTTCTTTGGCCCCAACTTGAACCGCTTCAACATCAATGAAGCCGGATTTTTCCAATCCTTCAGTCCATTCTTCGATGGAAAGGAGGGCCATGTGAACGTTGAGTGATGGACCCCAGTCATGGCTTGAGGGGTTCTCTTTGTAGTGGTCCACGCCAATGACGATTCGCCCTCCTGGTGCCAACCAATCGTTGTGAAGCGTGTGGAGGAATTCCATCGGGTCGTTGAGGTAGTAAAGGCATTCCATGGTATGGATCAAATCCACCGCCTTCGAAGGTTTCCAATCGGGCAACATCGCCTCAACGTAATCGCCTTCAGGGTCAACTTCCTTCGCCTTTGCAATCATGGAAGGTGCTCCGTCAACTCCACTGGCGTGTTGGCACAGCGCGTGGGCCCCGAGTCGGCGTACAACCCAACCGTTTCCACAGCCGATGTCAATGGCGGTAAACGGCTGATTCCATCCATCAAGCAAACGGGCGAGCATGGCTTCAACGCTTGGCGTGTGGCCTCGCTCCATGCCCTCGTCACGTCCACTATCGGCCCACTCGCTGAACAGGTCGGTGGCGGTTCGGAGTCCCATGCTTTCCAACCGGCCACGGCGTCTCTTGAAGGTGTTCATAGGGAAAGGAAGATGCACATGTTCGCCTTCGAAGGAGCATGCTTGACACCACCACCACGCTGGCTGACGTCCTCTATCCGCCCATTGAACCCCATGCTGAAGGGATGCTCAAGGTCTCCTCACTCCACACCATTGCGTGGGAACAAAGCGGAAATCCAAACGGCATTCCCGTCGTTGTCATCCATGGTGGACCGGGTGGGGGAGGCCAACCTTCGTATCGGCAATATTTCGACCCCGCTGCCTTTAACATCATCCAATTTGACCAACGAGGGTGTGGAAAATCTACACCCTACGCAGTGCTTGAGGACAACAACACCCATGCCTCAGTCGCCGATTTAGAAGCCCTCAGAGAGCATTTCGGGGTCGATAGATGGCACGTCTTCGGCGGTTCTTGGGGCTCGACACTTTCGTTGATCTATGCTCAACATCATCCACAGCGAGTGTTGAGTTTGGTGCTCCGTGGCATCTTCATGTGCCGTACTTCAGAACTCCATTGGTTCTACCAAGATGGAGCCAGCCACATCTTCCCGGATGCTTTTGCACCGTACCGCGACCACATTCCAAAAGAGGAGCAAGGAAACCTCATCCAAGCGTACTACGCACGATTGACCAGCGATAACGCTGAGGTCCGACGAGCAGCAGCCAAGGAATGGACGCGTTGGGAAATGGCCACAAGCCGCTTGTTTCCCGACCCTGAATACCTTGACAAAGCCGAAGACCTTGATTTCGCCGTGGCGTTTGCCCGTATCGAATGCCACTACTTCATCAACGCCATTTTTGTTGAAGAGGCCTACATTCTCAACCATGTTGACACCATTCAAGACATTCCAACCGTCATCGTTCAGGGGCGCTACGATGTTGTTTGCCCGCCGCGAAGTGCGTGGGAATTGCATCAGGCGATGCCGCAAAGCCAGCTCGTGATGGTGGCCGATGCCGGTCATTCGATGGGCGAAGTCAGCATCGCTCGTGAATTGGTCGCCGCCACCGATGCTCTTCGTTAAGGCTCATGGTCTCCAAGGCGTGCGAAAACATTGCGCTTTGAAGCGTCGGCTTGATAGGGAGGAGTGAACTGGCGTTGGATGGAGGCTCAACCTCCGGGTGACGACATTATGGAAGGAACCATTACGCCTGAGGTCCAAATCAAGCAACTTGAGGAAGCCCTCGCCACCGAAACAGACCGCTTGCAAAAGTTGTTTGCGGCTTACGAGACTCAGGAAAAAGAGCTGGTTGACTCCAAGGCTGAGATTGAAGTCCTCGAAAAGGAAATCATCGACAGGGAAATTGAGAAAGAATCCCTTGAATCAATCATCGCCGAAAAGGACGTTCGTGTCCGAGAATTGGAAATGAAGGCCACGAAGAACTCCAAGCGAGTCGAGCACCTCGAGCCTGAACTCGAGAAGATGGAAGAGAAGTATTCCCGAGAAAAGGACCGACTGGGTAAGGTCTTCGGCATCGCAGAAGAACTCGACAACGACCTTCGTCTCGCCGTGACGGAGATGAAAGCACGTGATGACTGGTACGTCGACCACATGCAAATCTTCGAAGACCTCAACAAGGCCATCAAGGAACGCTATGAGATGATCGAGCGAGCGGTTGAATCCGAACGCAAGTCCCAGCACATGTCTCGAGCCTTCACGGACCGTGTTGAGGAAATGGTCCAAGCTCGCTCTGAAGAGATGGCCGAAGAAGAAGCCATCGCCGTTGAAGCAGAGGAAGCTACCGCTGCCGTTGAAGTCGTTGAAGAGGCTCCAGCAGAGGAGCCCGTTGCAGAGGAAACTCCTGCCGCTGAAGACGCTGCTTCTGAAGAGCCTGCCGCCCAAAAAGACTGGGGCGATGGACAAGACCCCTGGGCGTCGGAGTAGGTGGTTGAATGGCCGGGTTAGCCCCCGGTGGGCACGGCCCCGTGTTGACCATGTCCACAATGGGCATTAGCGCCTTGATCATTGGTACGCTCATTGACCCTGTTGCTGGATTGATTCCGCTTTTTGGAATGGGGAGCCTGATGACAGCGGTGTTTCTTGGGTACTTTTGGCGAGATCCGGACCGCCCTATTCCACGAACCGATGGGGTCCTGGTTTCACCCGCCGACGGGCATGCTATGTTTTTGCGAAGAGAGCGTGCCGTTGGGCGCCGCCCCACCAAGGAACACATCTCTCTGGGTCAAATTGAGCAAGACGATTTGACCGGCGACTGGTTTCCCGAACCGTTGAACGACCCGCTCACGTTTGAAACCGAACAGCGGTACACCCCAGTTCTTCCCGGCCAAGAACAGCCATCGGACGTGTGGAGATTGGCCATTTTCATGTCGCCGTTGGACGTCCATGTCAACCGTGCCCCCGGAGCAGGCATCGTCGAGCGAATGGAGCACCGAACTGGAAAAGGCCTTCGCCGTGGCCCGTTTCGACCGGCTTATACCAAAGAGAGCGAACACAACGAGCGCGTTCGTTCCGTCCACCTACTCGACAACGGGATTCGAATCGAGGTCACGCAGATTTCCGGGGCGCTCGCTCGAACCGTCTTGCCCTACCTGTACGAAGGTGATGCGCTTCGCCGTGGGCAACGCATCGGCATGATTCGTTTGGGTTCAAGAGTGGACCTTAGGGTCCCCGCCGAGGCATACACTTCTTCAATCATTACAGCAGAGGAGAACCATGAGCACCACCCGAAAGGCATGCATGTGATGGCAGGAACAAGTGTGGTGTTTGAACCAAAATTGGAGGAAGATGAATGAGCGGTTGGCGACGAACAATTCCTGCAGTGTTGGTGTTTTTGGTGGTGAGCATGCCGGTGGTGTATTTCCAATTGGGCAACCTTGTCTACACGCAGGCTGCTGCAAGCAACTTGGAGTGCTCTGGGCACTCAGAACGCAACAGTCCGGCCGAATTTAGTGTTGATTTGTGGAATGAAGACATCGACGACGCCATGTTTGAGAAGAACGATACCTTGGCGGGAAACCTCTCGCATCTTTGGTTTGATTCATGGGACAACGCCACCATCGATGTCCCCGACGAAGACATCACTCTAGCCGCTTGGGTGATGGAAAGTGAACCTTCGAGGCCTTGGGTGATTTTGGTGCACGGCATTCGTTCTTGCAAAGCCAACCACGAGGTCTTGATCCCCGCAGCATGGCTTCATCAAGCCAATTTTAACGTGGTTATATTTGACATGCGAGATCATGGAAACAGCACGATTGAAGATGGACTTGTTTCAGCTGGCCAGCGAGAATACCGCGACGTGATTTCCGTGTGGTCATGGTTGCAAGATGAGAAGGGCGTCAACGCCTCATCCATTGGCTTGTACGGCGTGTCATTGGGAGCTGGAGCGGCAGCGATTGCGTTTGACGTTGAACAAGACATCCAAGCCGTGTTCCTCGAATCCTCCTACTCTTCCATGGACAAGATTCTGAAAGAAGAATTGGAATTTGCCGGATTCCCGGTGTTCCTGAAAGACGCAGCGGTCTTTGCGGGGAAGGTCTCCAGCGGCGACAACCTCGTGAAATTTGAACCCTTAAATGCTGCTAAGAACATCGGTAATCGTTCAATGTTCATCACACAATCGGAGGAAGATTACCGAATCAAACTCCATCACAGCCAATCCCTTTGTGATGCTGCCCAAGCCAACGTTGCCGAGGATGGGCATGTTGAATGTTGGTTTGCCCCGTCCTCCGTCGCTCACACGGACGATGGTGAGCCAGGCATTCTTTCTCACGTCACGCTTATGCTCACCCAGCCTGATGCCTATCGAGACCACCTTACTTCGTTCTTTGAACAGAGTTTGTCTTGATGCGGTGGTTTGAAACGGAAGACGCTGACGCAACCTTGCGGTGAACCTCATGTCGGATGCCAATTCTCTGCCTCTTCTTGGAAGCGGTGAGAAAGGACTACGAATCCACGACCTTGTCAAGGCACCCGCCAACACGCCCTGGGCCAAAGCCAAACAACAATCCTGGGACGCCAGCGAACCAGCCACGGTCTACACCACCCCCGAAGTTCTCGCTGACGGAACACCCTGCAGCGCAGTGACGGTCATTTTGAGGACCAAAGGCTGCCACTGGTGGTGGTCGTCTGGCTGCACGTTTTGTGGCTACTTCAACGACACCCGAGACGACGTCACGAACGAGGATCTTCATGCCCAATGGTCGGCAGCCAAAGAGAAGTTTGACGGCTTCAAAGACCAAGCGATGGTCAAGGTATACACCTCTGGAAGCTTGTTGGAAGACCGTGAAATCCCGGTTGAATTCCAGGAAACGGTGTTGAAGGACTGCGCCGAACTCGGGAAAGAGCTCATCGTTGAGAGCCGATGCGAACAAATGACGGAAGAGAAACTCGCATGGGCCACCTCCATCAATCCGAAGTTCACCGTCGCCATTGGCTTGGAGGCTTACGATGACGAGGTGCTTCGGTTCCATGTGAACAAAGGCTTCACCACGAAATCTTGGGACCGAGCAGTAGCGAACCTGAAGAAATTCAACCTCCGCATCAAAACCTACCTGATGTTCAAACCTCCTTTCATGAGCGAGGCTGATGCCCTCGACCATTGCGTCTCATGGATTGAATCGGTGGCCGTGCATTCGGACGAAATTTCCGTGAACCCCATGAACATCCAACGAGGGACGGTCATCGATCGCCTTCATCGACACAACGAATACCGTCCACCGTGGCTATGGTCGCTGGTTGACATGATTCAGCGCGCTCATCCACTCATCCATCCTGAAAACGGCATCAACGGCGATCCAGATCAGGTTTCACGCCTCATCGTTCATCCAACGGCTGGCGGAAAGATTCGAGGCTCTCACAATTGTGGTTCGTGCGATGGTGAAGTTGTCGCCGCCATCGAACGATATGCTGTGTCGGGCAGTTTGTTGGAATTCGACGGTATTGAATGCAGTTGTCGTGAAGTTTGGGAGGCCGAGGTCAACCTTGAGCGCAGTCTGCCGGTTCCGTTGGGCCTGTCCAAGCCTCGGCGAGGCTCAGTCATCCAACGGCTCCGCTCACCGTGAGTTAAGCCACGCACCGCGTTTTTCCTCCCTGAGAGTGGTGAATGTTTATCACCGCCCGTTAAGTCGGAGGCTTGACCCCTATGGGGTCATTTTGAGGTGAACTGCATGACAAACTCACGAGCCCTGCCCGACACGACCGTCGGAACAGGCGAACCAACGGCCAGCCGCATTGTCCTCACCTTGTTCTTTGTAGGCATCTTGGGCCTCTATTCTTTGTTCTCAAACGTCTTCGGATGGGACAACCTTCCCCTCCTCGGCGAACTTGTGCCTCTCGTTCAGAATCTTGGCGGCAGCGGCATCTGGTACTACCTCATCGGTTTCCTTGTTGGCGTTGGAGCCATTGTAGCCACCCTCGTGGGAGAGGTACTCGCAGAATAAGGAGGTGTGATGCATGGAAACCGTATTCATCGCTGGCGGCTTTATGGTCGCTGTTCTTTTCCTTCTCTCTCAATCGCTCGCCAAGGGCGTGGGCACTGTAGGAGGCGCCCTCCAACAAATTGGACTTTTCATTCTTCGAAAGAACCCTCCGGGCTTGGTCGACATCTTTGACGACAAAGACGGCAGCGGATCTCGAACTTGGATGAACTTCGGAATGCTCTGGATGGTCTTGGCCGGTATTCTCGGCTTCCTCGGTGCCTGGCACAACTACGATCCATCGGCCTTGGATTCCTTGGCTAGCATTGGATGGTCCTACGACGACGGGTCCTCACTCCGTGATGGAACCTTGCGGGTCCTCAGCCTTGGCATCCTCTATGGATTGGTGGGCTCGGCCATGGTCGCCACTGCTCGAAACGGAAACGGTCGACTTGCGAGCGAAGCCAACGCCTCGATGGTCGCCGTCTTGTTGTCCGGTGCTTTCGTGGCCAGCTACCTCCTCCCCTTCATCTTTGGATTCTTGGATATTGACACAGAAACTGGAGCCGTCGCTACGTTCCTTTACAGTTTGGAAACGGTCGCTATTGGTGCCCTTCTCATTCCAATTCTCATCAACGTCCTCATCACGGCTTCCATGCGAGGCGAACAAGAACTCCAAACCAGCGTCTGGTTCCTCATCATGGGGTTGACCGCTTACATCATCTCCATGTTGTACATGTTCTTCGGCGACCTTGCTGACGCCACCCAAACCGTTTGGTTTGCTGAGCGTGTGTCCGTTGGTTGGGTTCCGTTGGCGTTGATGTTCTCGGTTGGCTACCATGTCATCCCGATGACCGCCAAGCAACCCATTTGGTCGGGCTCCATGCGAACGGCGAGCATGTTCTTGCTCTTCGTGACCGTGCCTCCGTTCTTCATGACCCAGGCATCGGCCGGAAACGTTGTCACCAACCTCGGTGCTATTCTCCTTACGCTCGGTATGCTGCCGATCTTTGCTGCATCGATCAACCTCCTGATGACCGCCAGTTCGGGATTGGGTTCCGTGGTCAAGCAACCGGGCGCCCTCGCTGGAACCCTTGCGTTCTTGGCCCTCCCATTCTTCGCTATCGGCGGTTATTTCACCGCCATGGACACCTTCGTCGGAAATGGTGAACTCGGCGCTATGGCGCACGCCATTGACATGGGAATGATGTTCACGGTTGGAGGTCTTTTGACTCTAGCAGGTGTCTTCACCAACTACCCGTTGGCTATTGGCAAGCCCCTTGCGACCCCCTCCACTGCTACATTGGCTGCCTGGATGATTCTGGTTGGAGGCGTGTCCTCAACCTTGACCTTCCTCACT